>Ga0209611_10000143_pt1 | contig 86519 bp, 52 predicted proteins | sample S1TSphgellanicum_3_FD_187693 | JGI IMG/M metagenome (GOLD analysis project Ga0209611, IMG submission 187693) | Host-associated microbial communities from peat moss isolated from Minnesota, USA - S1T2_Fc - Sphagnum magellanicum MG (SPAdes) (version 2) | ecosystem: Host-associated > Plants > Peat... | reverse complement strand
ACTTTTAGTGGTCGGGAGTCAAACTGCCAGTTTGACTCCCGGCCCTTCTTTTGCCCATAACTTGGGCTGCAGATGTCCGAATTGCCAATGCGAGGGCATTTTCGATATCTACGTTTCAAGACCTTTCTAATGACACCAATAACACCCCAATGCAAGGTGTTTTGCCCCTTGCTGTCGAGCTCTGAACATTCGGGAGTCCCGGAGGACTCCAAATCCCCAACTTTTCCAAGTGTTGAGCTTCACCCCCACACTTGGCCAAAGTAGGGGTGCGACAGTTGACCCCCCTTTGTTCCATTCTTCACAACATCTTCATACAATCTCCTAATCTAACATGCATAAGGTTGTTGGAAAGTTAATATTTAAAGGAACAATATTACCAAATCTTATAAGTTTTTATTTTGAAAATTAAAAGTTATGCCTTAAAACTAAAAGTTATTTTGACTAGATTTTAGGAAAAAAGACAGTTTCAACCTCCTCTACTTTTGACAATTGTAGTTCCCTCGCAGTAGCTCCGATGATGTTAAAATTTAAAAAAAATGTTGTACACCTCTTAAACTAAAATGATTTGAAATTTGAGACAAATCCAATGGTGGATCTAAGAGGAACAACTATCTGAGTGAAGAATCCAAAGGCTTGTTCATGGAAATTATTTTATGAACTCCATTACAACTATTTGCTACACACAACTTCCTTCCATGCTCTTTTGTTTGCACACATTTTCTTCCATGAACAACACTTCTTCACACACAACAATTAGTTCTCTTCTCACACACTCATTCTCCTCCTCTTCCCAAGAAAAAAAACACAAGATACCGCAAAACTCTCCTTTCTCAAGTTTTCCACGACCCCTCCTTGAGCTTATTATCCTTGTCCAATGGAAGTTGTGGAAATCCTTCCCTCCAATCAATGGCCTCCTCATCCTTCATGAACCAATAAGAATTGAGAATGATTTGCCCTTCAATGGAGTTTAGGATGAAAATTCTTGTGCCTAATGAAAGATTAAGAAGGTTTCATTGTCCAATCAAATAGGATGATAATCCTCATGACTAATAGAATTAGAAGACTCATCCTTTCCCCTATTTTCAACATTTTGATGGGGTTCTTGAGCTCGATCATTGTCAATTCTATCCATTTGATTTTAACATCTTACTTCTTCATCCTAATTATTTCAAGTAATTAGTTATTAAGATTTTACCGATAATAATAATAAACATCCTTGAGTTCCCATTTGACTAAATCAACTCAATGGTATTAGTAACATTTATGTGTACCATTTACTCTTTTAATGTCCCCTAGTTATTCCTTACCGGATTCTAATTAATTGTGTAGTACATAGTAAATGGGAATTAAAATTTCCATCACAAGAATTCCCATGTATTTCTAGATCCACCATCGAAATTAGAACTTTCACAAATCCCTTGGAATTAGGGTGTCCGGGTTTTTCGTGAAGTTTCACCATCATTGCCACACATTACGCCTATCCTAATTTTTAAAATAAAGGCATTAACCCCTTTCGAATGTAAGTACTAAATTTTTTTGGCTACCCCTTTGGTTTTTGTTGATGCAGGTGAAGATTCCATCATGGTGTTTGATGTTGTTACGTCGTCAAATCTTCCAATTATGCTAGTAAAAAAGGAAGAGCTTGAAGAAGCACCGCTTAACGTGAATGTTTCCCAACGATTGCGCAAAAAAGAATCGTCTAGAAGAGTGGTGCGCACTTGAGTCAATTGTTCGGCATGGTATCATCAATTGTCTCCTAACCCACATGCCTTAACAATCTACTTAGAATTTGTTCCAGCTCGTGGAGCCGCGCTAGAAAGGTTTGAAGAATGTTAGTGTGAAAATGATAATATTTATCTTCATTGTTGAACTTGGGTTCCCGGTGATTGCCATTATCATTGGCTACAAGGCCTAATCAACCCCTTTTCCATGGAGCATCGAGTCGAATGCCTAACTCGCACCATTCATCGCATTTTGAATTTTTTGCAATTGTGATTTATCCCTTCTAAGTCGTTTTACTATGTTATAATTCACTTAAGGCTACTCAAGTGGAACTACTAGTATCTAAATTCAATCTCAGTTCTATTTAGGAGCTTAATAGAAGTGAAAATTGAATAAAGATGTATTAACACTACATCCTGCAAATTTTACAAGTACATCATTAGTGCCTGAAGATTATTCTACAAAACTAATTTAGTATTGTCATGGCAAAATGTTAATGTTAATTATGGGCTTGTATTCCCAATATATTAGTAAAACCACATTTACTTCTACATCCCTTTTCACCTTTTTGTAACATAAAAAGGATAATGCACTCTAGAAGGTTCACTAGGTTCTACAATTAATTAAGCACTACATCAATTTAAATAAGGAAGCTCTCTACACTTGGAAATATCCAAAGGCTAATTCGACTATTAATAATTAATACTTGGAAGTTTATAAGGATTCAAATCATTATTACTAAGGAAAATTGTGGAACTAAAACTTAACAACTTGCTAAATTGCAATCCATGGCTCACATTTCACTTTATACATAATTCCCTCTTTTAGAGTAAAAGGTTGTGCCTTTCTAGCCAACTTTTGTTTTTGAATTAGGTTTAAAGTTTTTGGCATCTGACTCATCTCTAAATAAATTTTCATTTCTTGCATCCATATTGGTTCTACATATAATAATGACATATCCATAGTTTGATTTAGGACACCCAATGGTTTTCGACTATCTAGCAATATGGATAAAACATTAGCAAGTATTTGTTCTACTAGGTTTGTAAATTACTATGAACTCATACTTTAAGAATAACAACAATTATCTTGTTATCCTTCTTGATACTTGTGGTTTGTTGACCAAGTACACCAAAGCCATATGGTTTACATGAAACACAAACTTGTTTCCCAACAAATTATGTTTGAACTTATGCAAAGCATAAACCATTGTTAAGGCTTTTTTTTATGTGGTAGTATAATTCTATTTTACTTTATTGAATAGTCTAGAGGCATATACTATAGGTTGATCGTACTTACTAATTGGGTTCTATGCCAACATTGCACCTACTACCAACAATGATGCATACATGTGCACATGAAACTCCATTTGCCAATTTGGAGGTATCAAAATTGGTGCTTCCATGTACTTTTTCTTGATCTAATCCCAAGTTTCTTAACATTTTGTGGTCCAAATAAAGGGTTTCGTTTTCTTCATCAACTTGGTAATTGGTGCCATGAAATAAAGGCAAAATTTTCTATGAAACATCTATAAAACTAAGCCATACCATTAAAGACCTAAATCTATTATGGGTTTGTAGGTACTATCATATTCACTATTGCTTGAACCTTCTTAGGGTTTGGTATTTTTCCTTCCTTGGAAACTATGAACCCTAAAATTAGTCCTGAAAATACCATAAAGGCACATTTATTTAGATCGAGACTGATTCTATATTCTCTGCATTTTTGAAAGCAAAGTTTGAGCTTTAATAACTGACCTTTTAAATCATTATAAACTATGAAATCATCCAAAAATATCTTCATGAATCGGTTTAAGTACTTTTTGAAAGTCGTGCTAACTATTTTCTGGAAAGTTGATGGCCCATTTTTTACACCAAATGGCATCACCATCCAAACAAAAGCTCCCCAATCTATTATAAAAACTATTTTGTACCTATCTTTAAGGGTTATAAAAATCTAATGGTATCTTGAATATCCATTTAAAAACAAATAAATTTCATACTATACTACAGTTTTTAGTACCTGATCATTAAATGGCAAAGGATAAGGATTTTTTTTGGTTGTTTTATTCAACTTTTTGATATCCACACAAATTTCAATTTTCCATTCTTCTTAGGCACTACCACTATGGGTGATAACCATGTAGCCTCCTCTATTGGTTGAATGAATCCAACTGCTAATAATTTGTCAATGTCTTGTTTGATGGTTACAGCATAATTAGGGTTTAATCTATACCTTGCTTGATGTGTTGGTGGTATTGAGTTATCTAATTCAATTATGTGTTGAGTTAATTTTGGAGGTATGCCTTTTAGATCTTTGTAAATCTAAGGAAACACATCCTTGAACTCCTTAAGTATCATTTGAAGCTCCTCAATCTTTTCCTTTGTTAATTGTGAATTAACCTTGATGTATTTTGGATTTGCCTTTGTACCAAAATTTAACTCAACAAACTGTTGTTTTTTTTATCAAAGTTTAACATGCTATCTGAAGATTCTATACGTGTATTTTTGTCGGCGTGTCATCCACTTGAATATCATCTTGGCTATGATGGTAATAGGTTTCTAGATAAACCTTGTCTTCCAATGAAACCTTTGGTCTTACACAAAAATCTTCTGATTTCACTATTGAAAGCACCATTTACGCAACTATTTGATCTCATGTCCTTTACTTTGAATCAAATTCCTTAGTGCTTTCGATTTCTAATACTCCAATATTCAACAATGAAAGCGTTTCTTCTGAGAATGTAATTGTGCCAATTGATAATAGTTCTGGTTCTGTCTCAAAGATCAAATCCTCCTCTTCATATGTCAACCCTTGCATCAAGTCATAACAAACAAGTATTTGGGGCCTTCTAGTTTCTATTCCCAATTTCTTGTTAAGTAATATTTTTAAAAATGTTCCATTATCTTAAACAATTATGACATTATTACCCTAGTCATGTGTAACCTTTGCATCTCTAAGCCAAGGTTTTCCTAGCAACATGGAATAGGTAGAATCTACCACATTGTTTTTTAAAACAGTAAATGTGGCTATATATGGAATACCATGTATGTGAATCTTCAAATTCTTGATGATTCCTAAAGGTTTAATCATATTCTGATCTACCATTCTAAGGTGGTATGGAGTTGGTCTTGGTTTAAGTAAACTTAACTTTGTTTTGAGGTTTTATGTTATAATGTTCACACTTGCTCCTCCATTTATTAAAACATCTTCAACAATGTTCTTTTCCATACTACTACAAAATGTGGGTGTAGTTCACTAGTCTTTGTTCAATAGGTTAATGAATTCACTACTTTCCAACTAGTCCCCATTTATTAAGACTAGTGAATTCACTCAAAATCTAGTGAATTTATTTGGCATACAGGGACACCTTTTGTTGTAGTGCCACTTGTAGTTGGATAACTACCATTTAGTTATTTACCTCTACAATTGTTATGTTTAGTTTAGAACGTGTTTCAACCACTATGGCTACATTAGGTTCTAATATTTATTTAGTAGCTATATTTGGTTTTTTTAACTTCAGTTTCTACCACATATACTTTTTAAAATATAGTGTTATTTTTAGTAATTGACCTAACCTCAAAGTATAGGTCATCCTAACATTTGTTTACTAATATTTTGGAATATTTAGTTGATATATGTTAATATCATTCATCAAAAAAAATTCAACCAAAAAATCCAAAAAAAACCTTAATTTTAAAGTATATATGTGATTTTTCAAACTTTGTGATAGGTATTATTTTGTCCCATATGTATTCTATATGTTCAAAATTTTGGATGGTTTTTAGATTTTTTTAAAAACTAATTAATTTAAGTCTAAAACCATTAAAATATACATAAAACAAGGGAAAATAACCCAAGATGTGATGTCCACCCATTACTCAAAAAAAATGTAGAAAAAAACATACATGTGACAACATTTTGGGGCGGGCTTAGTGTGCTTTCACCTGCTTAAAACATCTTCACACAAAATTTCAACCTCATCAACTTTTCTGTTGGAAAGATATATAATTGCTAGAAGTACAAGAGGTTTGTTGTTGTTTTTTTTCAATGTTGTCAAATTAGTTTTCGGGCTTTGAAACATATATCCTAACTACAAAAATAAAAACTTATGAAATTCTGTACGAGTGTTTTTTTTTAAATTTCTTAATAACCATATGCATGCTAGGTTTGAAGGTTTTATGAAGATGTTATGGCAATTGGAACAAGGGGGGGTCAAATTGTCAAACAAAGTGAACTTCCAACTAGACCATGACACATCACTTCTGCATATCTTATCATGGTAAATACATTGATTTTCTCAACATCTTCTGGTACTAATTATGTGGACACACAACACCATAGGCTCCTTAGGTGATTCATTATCTCACATTGAACCACATTTTAACTTGTTAGAATATGACTACATAGTAGTTCCAACCCTGAATGAATTTTGTGAATTACATGTCTTCAAGTCGAAAGATGTGCAAAAATTCTTGACACCAACTATAGAGTCAACAAATCTAGCTTAGAATTTTCACAACTTATGATGAGAAGTTGAAAATGAAACCCCATAACCATTACTAAAAATCCTATCATTTACAACCCATCCTTGTGTGACTACATTCAACCAAATGTTGCCTACGCCTATAAATGGTTGCCTATCATTTACTACTTTTCAAATTTGGATGAAGTTTGGTCTTCTTTCAACTAGGTTGCAACTATGACCTATTTCATCCTTAAATTGTGTTATTTTTTATAATGTCTTTGCATTTTTTACAACCTTGTATATAGATTTAATTGCAAATGTAACCAAGATAGTCACATGTTAGTTATATAAGGTATCTAGGCTACCTAACAAGGACGTACTTATATATATATATATATATATATGTATGTATATACTTACCTACCTACTTATTAAGTACCTACATATCTATAAGCCTAAGCCACATGGTACTTAGCCTAGGCTTGGTGACATGTGGCATTGCCTACGCGCGTTTACATATAGGTTTAGACATAACATGTGGAACATAGGTTATGCTTAGGCCATGCCACATGGCATTTATGTTAGGCCTAAGCTATGCCACATGGCATTTATGTTAGGCTTAAGCCATGCCACACAGCACATAGTTTAAGTTATGACATGCCACACGGCACATATGCTAGGCCATGCCACATGGCATGTATGTAAAGCATAGGACATGCCACATATGTTAGGTTTAGGCCATGCCAAGTGGCACATAGGCTAGGTCTAAGTCATCCCACATGGCACTTAGGCATGACATAGGACATGTCACATGGCACATATGTTCAACCTAAGCCATGCCACATGGCACATAGGTTAGGTTTAAGTCATGTCACATGGCACCTATGCTAAACCTAAAGCATGCCACTTGACACATAGGCTAGGCTATGACATGCCACATGGCACATATGCTAGGTCTAGGCCATGCCATGTGGCATCTATACAAGGCATAGGACATACCACATATACTAGGCCTAGGCCATGGCATGTGGCACATAAGCTAGGTCTAAGCCATCCCACATGGCATCTAAACATAGGACATGTTACATGGCACATATGATAGTCCTAAGCCATGCCACATGGCACATAGGCTAGGTCTAAGCCATTCCACATGGAACCTATGACATGCCACATGGCACCTAGCCTATCTTAGGCCATGCCATGTGGCATCTAACCTAGGCTAAGATAGGACATGCCACATGGCACATATGTTAGGCTTAGGCCAAACCACATGGCACCAAGGTTAAATTTATCCATGCCACTTGGAACCTAAGCTAGGCTTATGCCATGCCACGGGTCACCTAGGCTAGGCCTATGCCATGCCATGGGTCACCTAGGCTAGGCCTATGCCATGCCACAAGTCACTTAGGCTAGGCTATGCCATGCCATGTGGCACATATGCTAATCCTAGTCATGTAATATGGCACCTAGGTTAAGCCTAACCATGCCACATGACACATATGTTAGGTTTAGCACATGCCATATGGCAATTAAACAAGGCTTAAGCCATGCCATGTGGCAACTATATGACATGCCACGTGGCACCTAAGGCTATGCTTGGACATGCCACATAGGCTAGGCTTAGGCCATGCCACCTAATTAACCCTTTTTCCACGCCACATGGCAACATGATTAAACTAAATGCCACATCATAAAATGTGTTGATTAATAAGCTACATTAGAAGTAATAGGTTAAGTTAGGTAGTCACTAGTAAAGTAATTGCACGACTAGTTGCAATTACAAAATTAATCCCATATGTTTTGCTTCCCATTTTAATTTTGTCAATTACATAAAGAGGTGTTTTAGGAGCACTATGTACAAATTAAAATGCAATTACATTTTGGGATGAGCCAATCAAAAAGGTTTAACCAAAAAGAAATATGGTATTTTTAGTAGATACCATGTGGTTTAAGTCTACGCCTAGCCTAAGTGGGGTAGGTCTAGACCTAGCCTAGGTGATCACTTAGGCTAGGCCTAAAAGTGGTATGTGGCATATGTCTACTCCTAAGTGCCACATGGCATATGTGTAGACCTAAATAAGTTAAGTGCCATGTGGCACCTACGTGGCACCTAGGTTTAAAAACATGTCACGTGACATATGTTCAAACCTAGGTGCCACGTAAATTAGGTGCCACATAAGCTAAGTGGCATGTGGCATATGTCTGAACCTAGATGCCATGTGGCCTATGTCTAAACCTATGTGCCACGTAAACTATATAGGTGCCATGTGGTGTAGGTTTAAGTGGGTGCCACATGGCAAAATGCAATTGGTCACCAACATAGTTGCAATTTTAGTTGTAAGATTGCTCATGTATACACTATATGACGGCCATATACGTATTTGATGAAAAAATACTTCATTCGTTGCATGCAACTAGTTTTCACATGCAACTTGTCATTTGCTACTATAACTAATTTAATCACAACTATTGCTTGTGATTAAAAACTAGTTGCAAACAATAGTTGCATGCAATGATATTTCTACTAGTGAACAAAGTGAAATCATTCAAGCTCAAAGTTCTTAGAGGGAATTTGCACAATGCACACAAATGAATACTAAAACATTTTGATTGTTGTAATGTGATTGTTCACATCGGCAACAATTCCCATACAACCTCAATGTTCACTTGTTGTTTCCACATGTGTGTGGAAATGTGAACACACTTTTCATTTTCAAAAAAGGACAAAACCCTAAAGGGTGTGTGTAGTTGTTTGTGACGTCAACATCACCTCATATAATGTGATGATGTGTCCCCTTGTTACTAGCCCCAACCATAGGGTTGTTTTGTCACAAAGTAAAAGAATTGTGAATTTGGCAAAGGTCCATGATAAATTGTCTTATTATTCACAAATCTTTTATAAAAAAACTCCAAATTCATAAAACTTAACTTAACGCTTAAAAGACTTAGTAAGGACTTGAAGTCACATTGATCTAAAACCTTGTGGAAAATTTATTTTTATTCAATTAGCTCAATCTTGTGTTCTATTCATAATATCATTTCTCGCAAAAAGTTGAATCCATTTGCATAAGTCATGTGTGTGATATATGTCCATTCCACAAATTATGGACAATGACCCAGTTTGTTGTCTAACTTGGAAAGTCCATTTTGAATAAACAATTTAATATCTTTTCATTTCCTTTTAAAGTGCCATAAATATGTCTTATGTTATTCAATATTGAATCTTTTTAAACATTTGATCATGATACCAAACATATATATACTTATATAAAAGCAAATCCCCATAAAAAATTGCAATGTGACCTAGAAAAATGGACACCTTTAATATGCCAAGACATGAGTCCTATGTTCAAAAAGAGGTATCATGATTATGAATATGCCAACCTTTTTATGAAAACAAAATTACACCTAATTCCTATTCAAGAGCCATGAACACTTGTGATCTATCTATGCCATGCCTATTGGTTTTACTCCCTTGAGCTAGAGTGTCCTTTCCTGCTTTGCCTTGGGAATTTGCCAATGTTACTTTTAAAATTGTAGACAAAAAAAAGCTATTCAAAAACCACATTCTATGAAAATTTGCATCAACAGTTTTCAAGCACTATCATCAATACATGACCAATAGTCAATCAATCCATCTTGCCTTTTCATTACCTCATGAGCATCTCCAAACCATGTGCTTCTTTGCACATCTTTAAGTTAAATAATCAAATTCTTGCAATTCTGATGTTTTAAACAACTGTCAACTAAAGTCTAGAAGTCATTATTAATGATGGCATTGGAAAACCTTTTCTCTTCACTTGGGAACCAAAGTTCATTTGAAGTTAGAAGAAGGCACAATGTTTATGTCGAAAGAAAAACTTTATCTTGTAGGGGATAATGAAAAAAAAGAAAGAATTTTTTTCTTTTAAATCAATGAACATAATTGAAACAATTATGAATACTTCATGTTATAATATAAATTCACATAAATGCCTTCAACGTAATGAATCACATCAAAAACTGAAACAACAAATTGCTTCTTTAAAATGTAAACAAAGTTATTAAAATCATATAGGTGATAACAAATGAACAATTTACAAATTCTTGTGTGGAATCTGAACTAAGGTTATTTTTACAAGGACAAAAATGTTGACTATTTGAAGTGGTACCTAGCAACCCATCAAGTAATGCAATAGTTGTTGTAAAGTAGATAAATGTTCCAACAATTCCATAGTGTCCAATTCCCTTGTCCTACTATTCCCTAATGGTAAGCAAAAACCTTCCAATAATTATACATTCAAGACCAAAACCAAACAAGCTTTGCACTTCAAAGCTATGTAATTAATCAAAAAGTAAAATATTGAATGTCTTGACATGTTAATGAACACAAACCCACTAGAATGAAGCCAACCTAAGAAATCAAAATCCATAATATGTAAGTCTTAAATTCAAAGTAAAAAAAAATTGTCTATACTTGTCAAGATAAATGGCTTTCTACTACACACTTTGACTCCATATTGTATTTTAACACTTGAAAGCATTCAAGTTGTTCTTCCAAGTATAGTGCATAAGTGTGTGCACCCATGTTGAGTAGTCCTACCTAGATGTACCAACAACACCCACATTTTCATGACAAAAACCCATGGTGCAAACATGATAACATGAACCACACCTACTTGCTTAAGGGACTACTTTTGGGGGAATATTTTTAGGAATATTTACACAAAAGGTTTTTTTAGAAAAATTTAAAATCTTGATTTTTTTTTTAATACTATTATGTTAAGGTTGATAAAAAAGATTTCAAGAAAAAAACTCATTTTCAAAACTTTTGAACCCCACTTACAAGTATTTTTTGTGTTTATAAGCAACCATTACAATGTTTGATGAATGCTCTTGAAAACTTTTTATTCATTGGATATTTTTCAAATTAATTCAGGGGTGCAAGTAACATATTTTGTACATACTTGCTACCTTGTTTTCTATTTGAAAACACCAAAAAAAAAATTTTTAAAACTTTAAACCTTCTTGAATCTAACATTTCAAAACAAATGAAACTTTTAGTCTTTTTCATGGGCATTTATATAGCCTCCTTTTAACTTCTCAAAACAATTTGTATCATATCATTTGAACTTGAAAAAGAACCCCAAAAATAGATTTCCCAATAATTTTGTCATTTTTCAGCGGTTGGGGGATGATTTTAGTTATGAAAAAAAACCAAATACTTGCAAAAACATTTCACCTACTTTCAAGTACTTGAACTTTATTTTTCAAACTACCACAAGTTTTAGGTCCAATTCAAGTACTTGCAAGTAATGTAAGAAAACATGATTATAAAAATTTAGCTTTTGGAATTCATGCAAACAAAAGTTAAAAAATAATGTACCCAAAATAATATTATTATCCTCATAAAATCATCTATTTATTAGTCCTTATATAGAGAGAGAGACCCCAATATTTTGTTGCTTACACTACTTTTTGTGTATACTTTACCATACTTTCACTTTCACATGTTTCAATGATAAATTAAGAACCTTACAATATAAAAAAATCTTATACTTTCAACACCAAATTAAATTGCCACTTCTAAATGTGAAAAATTAAACATGCATTACATTTATTGTGGTTATTTTTTGTGTGACTACACCCGCACTTTCTTGACCATCAAATTCTAACTTTTAAAAAATTGACCAAACTCCTTTTAACCTTGCATGTCACATTTTCACTTTAAACTTCAAAAGTAAGTGTTTTGAACATTGTACACACATTTTTTCCAAATGCCAATGTTGCATAATGAAAGCCACCACATAACCAAACATGTGCACTATTTGGACTTGAATCATCATTGAAGTAGGATAGATTTAGGATGTGACCCCAATTTCTATAATAATTGATGACTTCTTCTCGAAATGTTGGGTCTCCTTCTTTCAATATCTAATGAATGCCTATCATTGATTTCAGGGCAACCTGTACCAAGTAAACAAAGCTCAATATAAAGATATAGCCTATTAATTATTACAAATGAAACTTGAATGAAGTGTTTGGTGTGTGCTTAGCTGGGTGTAGTCATAATCAAATGAGCCAATGGTGACAAAAGACTCAATTACAAATGGGCCCTTTTTGAACATTTTGATTTTTTCATAGTTCTAAAAGATTATTTGACAAATTGTTTTTGCAACATGTTCTTAAAAATATTGACAATTCCCCCAATAAATTACATTACTTATGTGAACTCTTTTGAATAAATATGATTTTTTTAAAAATGTACAAATTTTGTTAGATTTTACATTTTGTTTTGAAAAATGATCATAATTTCAAATCATGACATGTATTTAATTAATTTTGGACTTTGAAAAAATCCAAAAATAACTTAAAAGAAATTAGATATATATAAAACATTCAAAATTATAAATTGAAACCAGTGGTCAACAAGTCCAATGCATATTATCATCATTGGTAGTGATCAAAAGAATCATGAAAGAACACTAATATGAAAGTTGTGTAAATCACAAAAGAAAAACATGAAATAGAGCCAATACTTGGTGGTCACTTGGTGATAAAGAGTGAATATGGAAGACTGAACAAGATTGGAAGTGATTTGGAAAAAATCCCCAAGTAAAATTTTTAATTCATTCCAAACTTTGAAAAAGTTCGAAAATAAAAACAATCAATTTTGAGAATTTAAAGAGAAATAAAATAACATCTTCAACCTAGTGGGCACCGAATGATTTTTTTTTTTTTCAAAAGAACAAATTTTCAGCATCAAAATAATTAACATACATGACAATAGATAAACATGGTGACCACCAAAATTTAAGAATTAGAAGACCTTAAAAAGAGGGGTGCATAACTAAAGCATTGCATAACATCATCAAGTTTTTGTGGTGCCCACCAAAATTAACAAAACACTTAGTAAGCAATTCAGTGGCAAAATCAAATAACACAATTTAAAATGTCTACTAAATTTTATGTCATTGAATTTTGTAGAGTATCAACCAAAGTAAACCTCAAGTGCATGAAACAACAATGATTATCAATTTATTGATTTCATACAAATACATTGAGTATTAGAAATTATGTCGCCATCCATATAGGAATTCGGAATATGAACTACTAAATGAAATTCAATTCTACAAGCAACCAAAACTTGAGGAATTGTTTGACCTTTTAGACCAAGAGATAAATATGCAACTACATCGATCCTTCACCACTCTAAATAGAAAACCTAATCGATAACATGATTTTTTACTAGTTATAATTGCAAATGCCTTTGCATGGTCTGTAAATAAAGATCGAAATCCACTACAAACAAAAATGAATAATTTCCCTAAATTAAAAACCATAAAATAAAAAAAAAAAAAAAAACTCAACCAACATGAAATGAAAGACATGGAAAACATAATTGAAACAAGGAAGGGAAATGTTTGATTAGGATGTCACCTAAAGAAAGTTGTGTTATTATTGGATCCCTATTCAAACTTCCTTCAAACTGCTTGAACCAAAAATAAGACGGATATCAAGAACTGAATGGCGGCCTTGAAAACTAAATGATAACAACAAAATGGGTGTAAACTATTTTTGCAAAGGGAAAACCTTGTAACAATAGCCACAACCGAACTGCAAGGTCTAACCACTGCACCTTGTTTTTGGATAATTCACATTCTCTAAATGGTTCAAGGAAAAGTCAATTCCATTTTGGATTTCAAAGGGCCTTGCTAGGACCAGTGAAGAAGCAATGAATTCACTAGTCTAGTGAACGAGGATTAGTGAACTGCACCCACATTTTGTAGTAGTGTATAGATCAAACTTTTGGCCAATAGATAGTAGTCCACATTATTCCAATGACTAGTCCATATGTTTATACAAATCAAACTTGTAATTTTTAGTCGCACCCTTACATCATACACATAATCATTAATTATAATCACACCTATGAATACTATGACCACACTTCCAAATGTCACTAAACTCCAGTCCATTTTTAGTCAATGTGGCATAGTGGGATGACAAATGTCCATGGAACTTAACATATGTTAGCAAAGTTCATGAAGAAGAATCAAATTACACACTTGACATTAGTAGACAAATTTCAAATTGGGCAGGTTCATCATGTGCATTTCAAAGAACATGCAAAATAACACCCAGACTTTATGATTATAACCCAAGACATGATTAAACACCAAAGAACCCCATTGACAAATTACCTTCATTGAACTTTGTTTGTTTGTTCATCTTGCAACTCACAATAACAAGTTCATAAATGAAAATGTTATGTGAAAATGAACTTACAAACATAACCCATAATAGAATTTCAAACCTTAGATTATTTGTGAACAAATAATTCAATTTGAATAAGTTATGCCAAGTCATTGCACATGGAAAAAAAGAAGCCACAAGAACATTCTAAGTATTCCAAATTCCAAATATAAACATGTATTAGAAACAAACACCAAATAACCACATTGTAAATACCTCATTGAAGTATTTATTTATTTAGTTCACCCAACAGAATCTTGATCATGCATGCTAAGTTATTGTCAACTTTGCAAATTCAACTCAATGCAAGTTAACTAAGACCCCAAGAGCCCCATTAAATAGACCTCAAATGAGCTTATAAATTGTTAATTGATCATGCAGTCCATAACAAACAGACTTGGGATTGAATGTTCATCATGTGTATTTTTAAAAAAAGTCTAAAGCATGCAAGGTAACACCTAGGCTTTATTCATCAATATGATGACCCAATGTACAATAGACACCAAATAACCCCATTGAAAAACCTGCATTGGGTTTGGAAAATCACAATCTTTTTAGAAAAAAATAGTCAAATTTGGAAGATATTGATGGCCCATAACAAAGGGGAAAAAAATTAAATTTGAAAGAAAATTAAGAAGAAAAAAGTACAATAGTTATGGTTCAATATTCAAAACATAGAGTTGGGTGGGTGTTTCTATTTTTTGGAAATCCCCTAAAAGAATCAAAGGAAAAACATATGTGGAGTAATGTGACCTCCATTTAAATAATTAAAATCAGAACATGTATCTACAACATAATAAGTTTTTGAATTGGATATTGGGGATACCATGAGCTCTATATGTTTTTTAAAATCTATGCCCCTATTGGTAGCTAGGATTTCATTGCAAGTTTTCAAGTACACATGCCAAAAAGTGGTGTTAAAACATAGTTAGGGTGAACCTAGACTAATTAAGAAAAGAGGTCTAATTTTTTTTTGGTAGAAAATAAACATCCACAAATCACTAACAATTTTTAATCAAAGTACCAATGATAATCTAAACTAATGGAAGATTTATGCATGTGTAAGATACCAAATTATGCTTTGTGAAGGCAGAATGGTGTGATCATGAATTCAAGAGTTTCAAGTATATATTGAACACATAGTTGGACTATCATTCTGTATTTGCACAGTTTCAGATATATATTGACAAGTTCTAGTTTTGTTGAATTTGAAAATGTTGATGAACAAGTTTTATAATTTGATTCTACACAAATAGATCTTCTCACAAACTAATTAAACACCTAAGCTAAGCAAGACATATTCAAATTTGCGAAAAAGAAGAAGAATCACATGTGTAGAAGATCAATGGCAAAATAAGGAAGAACCACAATCTTTGTGGAGCACAAGCATCAAATTTGGAAGATCTTGATGGCAGAGTAAAGGAGAAAGAATCAAAATATGGGAGAAGAATATTAAGAAGAAGAAGTACCTACAATAAAACTATGGTTCAATACTCAAAATATAGAGTTGATTATCTAACGCGCTCCCAAGCTCCTTGATAGATTCAAATGTGAGTTTGAAGTTAAACCGGCGGAAGAGCAAGGAGTTGAGTGTACGTTCCTTGGCTCGCAGCACTTTGGGGGTAGAGGGGTGTGCTGGAGCTTCGGGATGAGACTAGGAAGAATGACAAGCACTCAATCACTCACACGAACCTGCACAAACCAAACAACACATTGGTTAGTGCATAGCTGGAACATTTTTGGTGTTAGGATGAACCACAGGCAAACTCAGACTCACAAGACTCACCACAACTTGCACTTTGGGGAAGCCACCACCTTCCCCCTTATAGTATATTCTATGGTTGGCCACGAGACCAACATCCAAATGGCATTTTGTCCCGGGACTCTCAAGTGGGAGTCATGAAATTCACTTTGGGACTCCCGCAACTTTGGGGGCCCATAACTTTGTCTACAAACCTCCGATTAATATGAAGCTTGAAACAAAGTTATAACCCTCGTCATGAGTTTTCCAACAATATGTTGCAAACCACCTGTACGCAAGGGAATCAGGGCAATTCCCAACTTTTAGTGGTCAGGAGTCAAATTGCTAATTTGACTCCCGGCCCTTCTTTTGACCATAACTTGTGTTTTAGGTGTTTAAATGGGTCATACGAGCCCATTTTAGACATCTACATTCCAAGAAATTTCCAATGATATAAAGGATGCCTCAATCCAATGAGTTTTGGCCCCTGTAATTGCTCTCTGAAGATTCAGGAGTCCATCTGAATTCCAACTCCCAAAGTGGGAGCTCACTTGGGAGTGTGAGGGTTCATTCCCTCACACTCTCCTACACTCCCGGGAGCATGAGATGTGACTCCCACACTTCCCTCTTGGCCCGCAGCCTTGCAAGCCCTTGCTTTGGTTGTGAGCCCAAGGCTAGGGTTGCGATAATTATCATTTGATTATTCATGTGAAGACTTTCAAGTATAAAATGAACAAACAATTCTACTTGAATCAAAACATGTCTTTATAACATAATAAATTCTTGAATTTGATACTAGCTTTTTGCATGCAATCATGCTCTATATGTTCTTGAATCTACACCCCTATTGGTAGTTGGGATTTCATTATAAGCTCTTAAGTACACAAGCTAGAAAATGGTGTTAAAAAACAACCCAAATGAACTTAGATTGGGAAAAGAGATTTATTTTTTCTTGGGTAGAAAACAAAGATCTAGAAATCATTGACATCTAGAAGATCAATGCCAAAACAAGGAAGAAAAACCACAATTTACATGGAGAAGAAACATCAAATTTGGAAGATTTCAATGGCAAAACATAGGAGAAAGGAAAAGAATATGGGAGAAGAAGATTAAGAAGAAAAAGGTACAACAACTATGGTTCAATACTTGGAATATAAAGTTGGATTGTCATTCTATATGTACATAGAGTTTCAATTTTGTTGAACTTGAAAATGTAGGTGAGGAAGTTATGTAATTTTACTCTATGCAAATATAGATCTTTTCACAAACTAATTAAACACCTTAACCCCACTAAAACAATTCAAATTTGTGAAAAAAAAAAAGAACTGTATGTAGAAGATCAATGGTAGAACAAGGAAGAAGAACCATAATTTTTGTGGAACATAAGCATCAAATTTGGAAAATCTCAATGGCAAAATAAAGGAGAAAAATTCAAAATATGGGAGAAGAAGATTAAGAAGAAGAAGGTACAATAGAACCATGGTTCAATACTCATAACATAGAATTGATTGTCATTTAATTCTTCAAAACATTCAAGTATAAAGTGAATAAACAGTTTTGTTCTTTGAAACTATTGATGAGCAAGTTCTCTAACATGACTAAACCCACAACAAAGCTAAGACCTAAAACCTTAAATGTAGGATCACCATGTGCATATCAAAAAAAAATTGGAGCATGCAAAATAGTACCTATTTCTTGTCCTACCCTAAACCATTCAAACTATGAAACTTGAATCAAATAATGATAGAGTTGAAAGTACCTATGTTTCTAATAGATATTGGGAAGGTTTCATGTCATTGACATGTGGCACCAAATGTTTTTTGACAACTTCCTTACAATTTGGATCCATGCGCATTTCAGAAAACCACACCAAGATCATTACCTTTGTTGCAGGAGATAACATATTCGACCTTTGGTTGCAAATCAATAAAGTCCAAAAAAACTCTCAGAAGAATTCATCAACTCTTGATGCTGAATAACTTTTGCAACATTTCGTGGGTGCACGTTCAACAAACTAGCTGTTTGCTTGCAAGAAGACTAGCTTTTGTCTGAGTTTTTTATGGCAGTTAAAATGGCATGTTTCGCCGCCAACTTTGTTGCACTATTGTACCCTTTCACCTTAAACAAGGACTTAACTAGACTTGAAAGCAACTCTTGTTCAACATTAGCTTGCCTAAAAAAGTTCAAATGCTTAGGGGTAGAAGAATGAACAAGTGGGAATGTTAGCACCTTTTGCATTACCGCTTCCCTATCAAGTTTTGTAGGGAATTGAAATAGTTGACTAGCAATTAGTTCACAAATACACTATGAAACTTTTTGGATATCCCTACTTGATGAAAACTCTAGAGTATCATCTACCAACCCTTGCATATTTTGCAACAATTTATTTGGTGCTTCTCTTTATGGTACATGATAGAGGCGTTGGGTCTCTACAGCCTTCATAGCCGCCGTAACAACCCTTTTGCTTTTTGTAGGACCATCTTTCCCCCTTTCATGATGCCTTTCTTACTTTGGTCTATTACCCATTAGGTCCATTCATCATAAAAGGAGCCAAATCACTGGTTGGTTGTAATGAAAATTGCACTTCTACTACTTTGAAAAATCACCAATAATTATATATAATGGATTATTTGTTCATATTTTGGGGTTTTGCTTGTTTATTCATGAAATTGATATCCTACAAATTTGGAGTCATTTCATTATGTTATTAATGTCCTTTGTCATACACAAAACACTTGTTGACAAGGTTATTTTAAGGACTATAAAATTTGAATGTGTTTTTTGTTATTCAAATGTTCACCAAATGTTCTCAATTTTAATATGGGCTTTAATATACTTCATAAAAAAGGCCATGTGTGTTTATATTTTTAAATGCACATGTATTGAATCCTTTGAATGAATGTTGTTAATTTTGATTATGAATGTCCTTAATGGTTAAAAAGGTTCAAAATTTATAATCATGGTTAAAAATAAAAGTGTACATTTGATTATAATCTAGGTCATCATGCAAAAAATAAATAAAAATTATTATAATATTGGTCATGTTTGGTCAAAATATTGATATTTAGTCCTAAAAATTACATTAAAAATATAATTTTGGTATTTAATAGACTAATCAATGCATGACACATGTAAAATGCAGTCCTTGGTGCTTGTGGCTCCTTTTATTGTGAATGGACCCCATTGACAAAACAATATTAATTTAAACACATGCAAATATGAATTGACAACCTAACAAAAATAAAATCTCTAGTTCAATGGGTTCGCATAAACAAACAAATCCGAAAACATCGAAAATAAATAAGGTTTTGGAACTTCAACTATTTAACCAAATATAATCTCATGACTTCCAACATTGGTCCTTGGACCGCTTAATAACATCCTACTAGTAGGCTTCCTTGATGAACCCTAATCCTAACCTGTGACATCATCTCATGCGATGGCAATGATTATCAAGGTACCAAAATACAATGGATAAAGTCCATATGAAAATGAGCCAATGTGGACCTTTTTAAAACATAAAAATTATTTAAAAATTTAAAAATCCAGTAAAAATTGAATATGATATGGATTTATGAAAATATGGCCCATTTCAAACCACTTATACATCTTGTCGCAACCCTAGCCTTGGGCTTGTGACCAAAGCGAGGGCTTGCAAGGTTGCGAGCTAAAAGGGAAGCTCGGGGGTCACATCTCATGCTTCCAGGAGTGCAAAAGAATGTGAGGGAATGAACCCTCACACTCCCAAGTGAACTCCCATTTTGGGAGTTGGAGTCCCAATGGACTCCTGAATTTTCAGAGGGCGAATGCAAGGGTCAAAACACATTGGATTGAAGAGTTTTTTATATCATTGGAAAGCTATTGAAACTTAGACGTTTAAAATGGGCTCGCATGACCCATTTGGACATCTAAAGCACAAGTTATGGCCAAAAGAAAGGCTAGGAGTCAAATTGGCAATTTGACTCTCGACCACTAAAAGTTAGGAATTGACTCGATTGCCTTGCGTGCAGGTGGCGTGCGACATACCGTTGGAAAGCTCTCGACGAGGGTTACAACTTTCTTTTCTATCTCATCTTAATCGAAGGTCTGCACACAAAGTTATGGGGCCCCAAAGTTGTGGGAGTCCTAACTTTGGGAATTTAAATGGGAGTCCTGAGACAAAATGCCCTTTGGATGTGGGCCTCGTGGAGAGGCACAAAGTATACTATAAGGGGGAAGGTGGTGGCTTCCCCCAAATCCGGGCAGTGGTGAGTCTTGTGAGTCCAAGTTTGCTCGTGGCTTGTCCTAGCACCAAAAGTGCTCCAACTATGCACTAACTAATTTGTTGTTTGGTTTTGTGCAGGTCCGTGTGAATGATTAGTTGCTTGTCATTCTTCCTAGTCCCATCCCGGAACTCCAGCACACCCCTTTACCCCCAAAGTGTCGCGAGCTAGGGAACATGCCCTAACTCTTTGCTTTTCCATTGTTTTCATTTCAGACTCACATTTGAGTCTATCAAGGAGCTTGGGGGCACATCACGTCCATATAACGTTTTTTTGGTGATGATTTTTTGAAAAACATTTTAGATCTATATTGTTTATATGATGATATACTATATACTAAGTCACTATAAGATATTTCAATCCTAAACCATACACAAAAATGATCCAATATGAAGGTACAAATTCTAAACCAGTCCATATTTTTCAACTTTGAAAGTCCATTTTGACAAGTTTATTGTGTAGATATTGGAATTTCTTTTTACAATTTTTTTTCTCCAAGTTGACAATATGAATTTAAAAAAAAATTTATATACATGATTTTATATTATGTAAATTGGATGCCAATGCACATCACTTTACAAAAAAGTACAATATGACGCAAAAAATGAGCCACTATACCTTGCATCTACCCGAAATCATACGATGATAATCATATATCTAATGTAAATGTAGAGGGAACAATTGGTGTGAAGAAAAAACAATATACCTTTCACAAGAGAAAGAGAATGGCCCTATATGATGATGTTCTCATGTCAAAAATCAACAAACTATTGTCTGAAGAATCCATTCGAATTGTTGGAGCTACTATTTGTTGTTCCTTGAATTGTTGTCAATATTTTCCACATGAAAAAATTGCATTGATGAAAGGGGAATTTTGGAAGATGTCTTATGAAGATCGAAACTCTTATGGTTTGGACATCCCATGATGATTGCACTTGAGAATTGATGTCAAAAGATGAAAATTCATCATTATTCAAGGTGTGAAGGTTTGTGAGAAAGCTTGGTACAAAGTTGTGGGTTTGGCGTGATCAACATATATGTTATTCAAGCGAGAAAGTGGGCTTGGCTATAGATTCCTACCACAAGGAAACAAAGGGACAAAAAAACAACACTATGCTACCAAGCAAGTGGTGTTGAATGTCAAAGCTTTCATAATGAGATGTGCCAATGTATGCCCCATCAAATGAAAGGCATTGGGGATGGTCGACAAGATGTGTGACTTGCAATTACGGAGATATGGAAAAGTGTTCATGAACAAAGTGATGAGGTGCACAAGGCAATCTTGAACCCTACTTATGCTAAGACCTCATCTATGTTCGCAAACTTAATCACCTTTAAATTTATGTTAAAGGTGTTGGGAAAACGATCTTGGATTTCCATATATTTTAATTTTGTTGGGTCAATCCGGTTGACAATGTTGTTAATTTTTGTGGATTGTAGATTAGTAAAGAGCTAGGAATTGGAAGGATTTCTTAATCTATGATGAGTTGTTTGAGGAAGAACTATCACCTCAATGTTGATGTGAAGAAATGCGATTCCAACTTTACCACGTGTACTATTTGTGAATCATTGAAGGATTTGATATCCAAAGTTTGCAAAGAACAGTGCAAGGGCAAAAAAACATGAAATGAAATTATGGAAGCATAACATTCACCAAGAATCCTGTAGATGACTTTATCACACTTGGAGAGTTGAATCAATCCAGTCCAAAGAGGAATACCTTTGTATCATCCATGACAAGATGGACCACTCCAAAACTATTTTTCCTAAACTTGTTGTGAAAAACAAAATGGTTTTTGGTTTGGGTTAGCTCCCCGTCACTTTGACTGGTATGATTGTTCATGGTCATGGAGATGAGGCCTTTTGTTCAGTTCTCCAACAAATTCTAGCCAAATGATCCGAATTTTACGATTAGGTCTTTATTGCAACTATTTCGAACCTTGGAGAAGGACCTTGTTAATGAATCCATGATTTTCTTTGAACATGAACCACAAAATGCATTCTTTCAAAGATTGATGCATGGAGGTTCTTATTGTTTGGCTATATTGAAGGCACCGAAGAATTTCACTGGTGCTAAGTCGTTGCTTAGGAAGTTGCTTCTTCAAATGGACAATTGTGTGAAAGATAACAAGAATCATCACTTGCTTGCATTCTTGTCTTTCCTAATTGCAAGAGAAGTGTTTGAAGAAGTGCAACTAAGGTTTCTAGTTGTTGGCCACACCCATGAAGACATTGATGGTAGTTTTGGATATCTTTCTAAAAAATTGAAGGAATAGGATAAATATGTATTGGCCAACTTAATGAAAGCATTCATGGTTTCATAGGATTGTCCCCTCATTCTTCAACTTACACAAGAAATCATGAATTTCAAAACTTGGGTCAAAGGATGTTTGAAGGATGGGTTAAAAATCTTGGTTGGCCATATCAACATGCATTTGTTTTGTTTTTTTGTTGATTATGTTGGGTGGCATGTTATGCAATACAAGGTGTGCCTTATTGATGCCCTTTAGAGTCCTAAGGATGGACCTCCCATTCAATTGTGGCAAGCGGATGTCTTAGGTCATCCCAAGTTGCCCCCAAAGACTTCCGAATCCTGTTCATGGACCTCCCATTCAATTGTGGCAAGCGGATGTCTTAGGTCATCCCAAGTTGCCCCAAAGATTTCCGAATCCTATTCCTTTTTGCCATATATGGGGGAATGATGCCACCAAGTCCATTGACAAGGAAAAGTTTATCAACAATAAGTTTTCTAAATATGTGGAGTTTTGGAAGATGGGGATGTGCGAGGATGAAACCTATGCCATAAAGCTTGGTCCTTACATGGCTTATTGGGAAAACATTCTTGGGTTATCAAATCCTTTGCCCACTCAAAATTCAACCTTCTTGGAGGGTTTTTGGCCTTTCGACAACTGGAGGTCTAATCACGTGCGAAGTTCCATTCCTCCCATTATTGATGCTAATCTTGAAGACCTTGTTATTGCTCCATATTGTGGTCCTAAAAACATGCGACCCTCCTTGAAGACAATTGTTTACACTCTATTTCGAGACTTGGGCCTTGGTGATTTTGTTCTAATGAAGCCTGCAGAACTAGAATTATATCCTATGTGGATGGGAAGGGTGGAGAATGAGGTTGTGAAGGATGAACACTCTGAAAATTTTAGGCATCTTCATATTCAATGGTGGGTGCTCGTGAAAAAAGGAGCAAGGAATGATAGATAATTGTATCGAGATTGTTGGGTGAGCAAATGGAAATGCCATTTGGCGGATCTAAAACAATGGATTGACATCTCATCCATTCTATTCTCATTTCTTGCTAGAAGTAATGTCACAATCAATAGAATTATAATGATTAGTGCTAATCATGCAACTAAGGCTAAACAAAACCTTGATGTAGTTAATGAGACTATAGGAGTGATTATTATTTTGGTTTTTGTTCATTCATTTTTTAAATGCAATTTGGTTATTGGTTATTTTGAAAGAAGAGTCATTACTAGGAAATGTGTCCTAGTTCACTCTGGGTTTCACTAAATTTTTGAGTGAATTTGGACAATTTTACTTAGTGAAATTATTTAACCCCCTAGTGAACGGTGACCAGTTGCTACGGACAATGACTTGTTTCACTAGTACCTAGTGAAACAAGGTTACTTTCAAGTGAAATACAAATTTACCAAACCATTCATTTGCTAGTTAATTAACTAACCAGTATGGAAATTAATTAAATTTTAATTATTTAATATAAAATATTATTGATAATTTCATGATTTTTAAAACCTATTATTTATTGACACATGTCACTACCTACGTTAGGTTAAAAACCTAACCTAGGTAGGTAGGCCACATAATCCACCTAGGCACCTAACTTAGGAATTCGATAGGAGAATATTTGGTCAACATACCATTGTTGACCATGCACAACACCACCCATGAGGTTTGATCCCTTGACCTTTGGAGTGGGGGCAAACATCCTTACCATCAAGCCACCCCACTTATTGTGATAATATGTTACATTACATTCTATTTATCAAATATTTCATTTTAACCATTACAAAAACATAAATTTTGAAAATTCATATCTTATTGAGATTATGTTCAAATGAAATGATTCAAGTTTACTTTTTAAGAAAATTCAATAATGTACATAATTACATTTATTTCCTTTTGAAAGTTTAAAATCATTTGAACAAAAAAAAAGTTGAATATAATTATTCAATAACATTTCAATGACCATTCTTTTGAAAAAAAATAAATTTAACAAATGATTTTTTTTTTTGTTAATATAATAATACTACCTATGTTAAGTTACTTTTAATTATTATATGATTATTTTTCATTAATTGAAACTATTTCACCCTACATTATTTACGGTTATTTATGGCTATTTTCAGCTATTGTAAGTTTTTTGGGTTATTTTATGCTATTTTTCATTATTGTAGATTATTTCAATTTAGACTACTTGCAATTATTATAAATTACTTTTGACTATTTAAACTTATTTCACCTTAAACTATTTTCAGTTATTGTAAATTATTTTGGCTATTCTATGTTTTTTTGGCTAGTGTAGATTATTTCAATTTAAACTACTTGTAGTTATTATAAATTATTTTTGACCATTTTAACTTATTTTACCTTAGGCTACTTTCAGCTATTGTAAGTTTTTTTTGTCTATTCAATGTTATTTTTGGCTATTATAAATTATTTCAATTTAGACTACTTATAGCTATTATAAGTTACTTTTGGCTATTGAAAATTATTTCACCTTAAGTTATTTTTGTTTATTATAAATTATTTCACCTTAGATTATTTTTGGTAATCTTAAGCAATTATAATATATGGCTATTGGTACCTATTCTACTTGTGGCTACTAATATTTTTTAGTGGTTATTCTATTGGTGGTTATTGGTGGTTATTCTATTGGTGGCTATTTTATTAATGGCTATTGGTGCCTATTATATTAATGGCTACTAGTGGCTATTCTATTAATGGTTATTGGTGCCTATTATATTAATGGCTACTAGTGGCTATTCTATTAATGGCTACTGGTGGCTATTCTATTAATGGTTATTGGTGCCTATTATATTAATGGCTATTCATGATTAATCTATTAATGGCTATTTGTGACTATTCTATTAATGGCTATTGGTGATTAATATATTAATGATTGTTGGTGGTTATTTTATTAATGGCTATTGGTGGTTATTCTATTAATGACTATTGGTGGCTATTTTATTAATGGTTATTGGTGGTTATTTTATTAATGAATATTGATGGTTATTTTATGAATGGTTATTGGTGGCTATTATATTAATGGCTATTAGTGATTATTCCATTATAAGCCATTGGTGGTTATTGATGGCTATTTTATTAATGGTTATTAATGGTTATTGTATTATAAATTATTGTTGGTTATTATATGTTATATTACAACTATTAATGATTATTGTATTATAAATTATTGTTCGATATTTTATGTTATAATATCATAGGCTATTGGTAGTTATTATATTGTAGGGTATTTGAAATTATTTTTCATAGGTTATTATTTTCTATTCTAAGTAATTTTTACCTTAGGCCATTATATTTTATTTTAGATTATTTTTAAATTATTATGCTTAGGATAAAATAATTTATAATAACATAAAATAAAATGACCTTGAATAATTTAAAGTATAACTTGAAATAACATATAATAATTTAGGGTACAATAATTTATGATAGCCTATAATTAAATAAAATATAAGTTAGAATAACTAAAGTAACTTAAAACAATATAGGGTATATCATAAACTAGCATAGATAATATTTTTAAAAACATAGAAATAAACTTATTTGATATAGTAAATTGTAATAGTGAATTATGTTAACTAGTAATAAAACATGATGTTTACATAGTGATATTATAGTGAAATAATTTTCACTAGGTGAAATCAATAAAATGCAATGAAGTTATTTGACTTTTAAGGTCCCATAGTGATTTAAGCTAGTAAATTACACCCCACTTTGGTAGTAGTGAGTATTGTTGTTATTGGAATTTTTTCATCTTTCCTTAGTATATGTTGGCATTTCATATGAATATAGATCTATGTCATGTGATAGTAATCCAACTTACAATCTTTCATTATTTTATTTCATTTTGTATATAATTATGATGTGGTGCCCATTAGCCCTTTTAGTCCTCTCCTTTTATTAAGTCTATATTGTGTTATCTTTTAATTTTTTAATAAATTGTAGCCTTCCACTAGGTGGCCATTAAGTAATCCCATCAAATGTATGAAAATTACTTTCAAATGTTTAGATTTTAAGGTTGCAAATTTTAGTCCTCTTCTTTTACTAAGTCCATATTATGTTATCTCTTAATGTTTTGATGAATAACAACATTCTACCAAGTGGCCACCAAATAATCCCATCAAACATATGAAACTTGCTTTCAAATGTCCAAAATTTTAAATTACAAGTTTTGGTGCTCTCCTTTTACTAAGTGCACATTGTGTTATATTTTAATGTTTTAATGAATTGTAGCCTTCCACCAAGTGGCCACTAGGTAATCCCATCAAATGTATGAAAATTGCTTTCAAATGTCTAAATTTTAAGGTTACATGTTTTAGTCCTCTTCTTTTATTAAGTCCACATTGTGTTATCTCTTTAAATGTTTTGATGAATTGTAGCTTCTACTAGGTGGCCAATAGGTAATCCCATCAAACATATGAAATTTGCTTTCAAATGTCTAGAATTTTAAGTCCAAAATTAACATTTTACTATGGAACTAATTAAATACATGTTTCATGTTAAAATATGATAACTACTTTAAGTTTTAGTTTTTTGTATCATAAGCCAAAATTTTGCTCATAAGTCATACACATTATGACCTATTTACATCTAGCAAATGACTCTTGAAATTTGAAAATTTTGAAATTATATTTTGAATTTCTAAAAATTTCAAATACCAATATTTCGGGGGGGACACTAATTAAATAAAAGTAGAAAATACATGAGTAAAGATATAGGGTGTAATATATTGGTTGTTGGGTAAAAATTATAAGTTAATTAATTTTAAATAGGGTATATTTGATTCAAATAATAAATTTAATTATAATATAAGGTATGTAGTAATATAAGGTGGTTTTAATATGTATATATTAGAAAATTGGATAATAGAGGGATAAAAAATAGGTTGGACAATTATGTAATGCCCCCCTAAAAATGGTCATTTGACGCACAAAGATCCCAAACTTTACATTAAGTGTTCCCCCCAAGACGACAATTTTTAACTTATGAGTGTTTTTCATATGTGGATGGTAGGTTATCATCATTTCAAATTTTTTCCCATCAAAACCTCTTTATTGAAAAAGTCTTTAGCTTAGTGTTTTATAAAATTGATTTTGGGGTGTTAAAGTACAAAAGTCCTTTACTAAAATCAAAACTAAAATTATTAAATTAAATGATTTTTCTTGAATTTTTCAACATTCGAATAAATCATTTAGCACAATTTTTTTTTATCAACATGACATTAAAGTGGCATTACATAAATATGTTTGAAAAAATTGACAATTCTGTGATGTCCAACATGGTTTTTGGCTCGTTTATCCATGATTGCATTCGGTCAACCTTTTTGGTATGGTCACAAAATGACCACAACAAGCTTCCATTGGCCATCCAAGTGAGTATGCACCAACAATTACAATCTATGCTTATTCTCAAACCATAGCATAGGCTTCTTGGCCTTCTAACACAAATCAACATGCTAGAATTTACATTAGCATCCATGTAAATTCAATCCACTTTACTTGGCCATTGTTCTATTGTAAATCTTATCTAATGGTGATATCCCCAACAACATTGGGCACATCCAACTCTCTACCTTCCAAGGACCATGTAGAACATTACCAAACCTTTTAAAAATGAACTGCCATAGAATTCTACTTAGTATTGAACACCAACTATTTTTCATTACAAAATTATTTTTTCCTACCTTTAAATACTTAATTTGCATTACATCTCTACCCTAGATGAGTTGAAAATAGACTTTATCGTCCAATTTTGAGTTTTGGCGATTTATGCAATATGTCACATTTGCTTTTGGTCTTGATGCTAATGTTGTAAAGAAAATCCATGCAGAAAGTTAATTAAAAAACATAGGCAACAACATTACATAACTAATCCAATAGGCTAGTTACAACCACTTCAACAAAAATCTCATATGGATCAACAACTTTAATTTAAGATTATATTATTCACTTCACACATGTTTCTCCTTTGGGGGGCATTGCACACGATTAGTTGCTTTTACAACTATAATGTCAAGGTCTTGCCACGTTTTGACAACATCATACAATCATTTATACACACACACACACCAACTACATGTCATTATGCCCTAGTGTCAAATGCATAACATGCATATGAGCAAAAAAACCCTTTCACTGATGTTGTTTGAACTCCTATAAGGAACAATTCATTGAAGTTGACAAGATCACAACACTTGGTAAATGCATTCATGATAGTTTTTTCTAGTTGTCAACTTTGCAGCTTCAAAATGCTTACTAGCAATTCTTCCACTTGTTGATGATAATCCTGAGTAACATTTATAACAACCCCACTAACCACAACTTCTTTTTCCAATTTAACCATTATGATATTCAACTTCTTGATTTCTACAACTTCTTCAAGGTGCATGTTGTCGAGTGAAAGCACATATGAGGGGGCCAAAAATGTTGTCACATTATATTGTTTTCAAAGGGTGTCCATGTTTGAACTTCAACCATGGTAATATTGGAGCATATTTTTCCAAACCTTTTGCATAATATGGTAGATTATAACACAAAGAATTAAATCGCAAATAAAATTCCTTTTTCCAACTTATATTGTGTGATTCCAAAGTATATTTGTAGCAAAAAAATTTATGTCACTATGTACTAAAAAATGTAAATATACTAAAAAAATGATTGAATGATTTTTAGTCTTTATGAAATTTGTAGTATCTATTAAACATTGTGATTCCATATTATTAGAATAAGTTTGTGAGCCCTATGGAAATTTTGCTAATTATCATATCACAAATGGGTATTTATGGGGGCAAGGACCATAAGTATGTGGTAAATTAACATTTTGACAAACTATCATTTTCAAGTGAAAGATGACAAGGTATGTGAAGTGGGTCATTTTTTAAAATTTCATTTCAAACATTTTTTGGTTGACTAATTCAAACTCAAACTTAGTGCAATCCAAAATAGAAACATCTTTTATTATATTTTATATATTATAAATATATTCATTATTCCTTGAATTTAAGTTTTTATAATTTATTTATTTCTTTCAAATAATTTTAGATATCATTAACTTTGTGAAAATAAAAATATCAAGCCCAAACACCAAAAGTGAAACCCAAAATTAAATGTAATACCTTTTGCATAAATATATTTTATATACATGTCATGAAAGTGCCCAAAGTGACCCCCATGTAGTGTGTTTTCACCTTGTTTAGTATTTTGTTCTTTTCCTACCATAAGAAATATTTTTTCAAATACATGTTTTTCACATGGTGGTAGTGATTAGTGACACACACCCAAACTCCTTGATTAATTCAACTGTGAGTCCAAATGTGAAAACGGCAAAAGAAGGAGTTGGGGTTCGCTTTTTAGTTCACAGCACTTCGGGGATGAGAAGGGCATACTGGAGCTTCGGGATGGGGGCTAGGGTGAATGACAAGCAGGTTAATTATTCACATAGATGTGCACAAACCAAACAACAAGTTGGTTAGTGCATAGTTGGAACACTTTTGGTGCATGGACGAGCCACGAACATAAATGGATTCACAAAACTCACGGCCCGAACTTGGGGGAAGCCACCACCTTCCCCCTTATAGTATTATCTGTGATTAGCCATAGGGGCTACATCCAAATGTCATTTTGTTCCGGGACTCCCAAGTTGAGACTCCCACCACTTTGGAGGGCCATAACTTCTTATATAGACCTTCGCTTGAGGTGAAGTCTAAACAAAATTATAGTGTTCATCGAGAGCTTTCCAATGATATGTGGCACGCCACATGAAAGAAAATAAATTAGGGCGATTCCCAACTTTTAGTGGTCAGGAGTCAAATTGGTAGTTTGACTCCTGACCCTTCTTTTGGCCATACCTTATGTTTTAAATATTCAAATTGGGTCATGTGAGCCCATTTTAAACATCTAAGTTTCAAGAGCTTTCCAATGGTGTAAAAGACTTTTTAATTCAGTGAGTTTTGGCCCCTAAAATCGCTATTTAACAATTCAAAAGTTTACTAGGACTTCAAATCCCAATGTGGGAGCCCACTTGAGAGTGTATGGGTTCACTCCCTCACACCCTCCTACACTCCCAAAAGCATCAAATGTGACTTTTGGGCTTCACTTTTGGCTTGCACTTTTGCAAGCCCTTGCCTTGGTTATGAGCCCAAAGTTAAGGTCGTGACAAATAATATAATAAACTTGACAATGATAACACAACTCCTTGATTTGAAATAAAGGGACAACTTGGTAAATCTCTATTTGCTTCATCAACTTTTTGTTATAATTCTACAAATCATCCACCATTGATTTTTTTTCCTTAATTATTTGCATTGTCCTCTTTGTCACTAGAAGGTTAATTTATTTGAACTTGGTTAGGCGATCGAAGACCCTATTATCATCTTGCATCTTTGTTATTTGCTAGCACACAAGACATTAGAACTTGAAGTGACCACCCAATTCAATAATGTAGTGATAATTCCATCAATTACATGACGATTTTTCAAACCTTCATGCATGACACCCGCATTTATAATTTTTTTTTTAGCATGCACATAACAATGAAGTAAACACATTACTTCTTTGTAATCTAGCCTTAGTTTCCCTGAGGCAAGCAAAATCATCTGGAACAAGTAGTGCCATCAAATGTACATATTTTTCTGCCTTCTTCTCTTACTTTTCATCATCCTTTATAGTGTCATCAATAGTCTAGTTTTTGTCATCTTTGGCCTTTTGATTAACACCACTATCTATCTCTTGTTCCTCACTAATGCATGGAAGATGAACGACATTTTGGAAAAAAAACATCAAACAATGTGTCTTTTCATAAATAATTTAGTTGAAAAGGCCTTTTTGTATCTAAAAAAGATAGGGCACACAAATAGAAATAACTTGAAGCCATAGATTCTGGATAAATCCTCAAAATAAAATAAACGAAGAAAAGAAAGAAAATAAGTTTTTCCAAGTTACAAAATGTGTTTCTTTTCACTTAGACCCCTCTTACTTTTATAGCTCATAACTTCCTCATCTTTTGTTTGTTTTAAGTGATTTAAAGTGCTATGGGAGGAACAATGTAAGCTTTACAAATCATTTTTGAGCACCAAAGGCAACATAACAATGTCCAAGGAATGATTGACTATTTGGTTATTGGTTCCAAATGTTTCAAGAATTTTTCTTTTCAACTTTTTGACCCCCCTACTTTTGGGGGACCATAATTTTCTGATTTTTAATGCATTTTTGATAATTTTTAATACTTTGGATGCACCAAGACAATGGCTTTAATTTCTTTTTGGACACCAAAAACAAAGAATCCCTCCCCTAAGATTCGGCCTCCTCTCCTCTGACCCACTAAATGTACATACAAACAGGAAAACAAAAGAAAAAACATGCACTGCCTCAAAAAAATTCAAAATAAAATAGTCATTTGATTATTTAAATTTTTTTTTTAATGTGCATAAAGGCTGAGAATTGAAATTGGATAGGATCACATTACCCTACCCAAGTGTCATTTTTTTAAAGACAGAGAATTGACCAATTTTCATGATGCCTGGTTCTCAACTTAATGAAAACTGGGGTGCCTAATTTTCAGTCCAAGTTTGGGATCCAATGATAACCGGTGAGATTTAGGGTTAGAACCAGCCTAAAAAGTTGGATGATTCTCACTTGATTCTTGAGAACCACCCAACACTAGTTTGTACCTTTTGAAATTGGGTGCAAGTATAAGTTGGGTTTAGGGGTTTTTTTTTGGTTTGAATTTTTGCAGAGCGGCCCCAAAAGAGGAAAAAAACCCATTGCGAATTGTACAAAGGCTTTTTAATGGAAAAATATGAAAAAGTTGCCACATATTGAGGGAAAAAAAAAGTTAGAAGTCACCTTTTTAAGACAAGGAGTTCATCTAGGTCACTAGAACGAGGCAGGATTCCAAAAAAGTTATACTGTCCTGTCTGACCAATAGCCAAACTCAGCCAGTCCACCTACTTGACAAAATTGCAAAAAAAACCCTGGTTGCAAGGTGTGATCTAGGCATGTCACTCTCAAGTCATTATGACTATGGGCTTTGAAGGGATCTTGGCTTGACTGCAATTGAAAGCATCTCAATGATGTTCCAGAGCCACTTGAGTCTTGGACCTTGATGAAGTACCTTTCAGTGGACCTTGTTGAAGGATCGTGAAATCTCTAACGTTAAACAATGATGACAAAGATCGTGGTCTCCCAAAAAGTTTACTTGGAGGAGGAGGCCTTTGACCCCCAAATCATCCAAAATCTGATATATGTGCATCCTTAGCATACCCAGAGTTCAGGGTATGTGTCAGCTCATGTTACCATAGTTTGAGCATAGGTACACTGGGACATGGTAGTTTGGATGTCTCAAGTCTCGACCAGTTTTGGGCGGGTATTTGATTTTGTTAATAACCAGTCCTGGCCAGTGATTTTTTTCCAATTTTCTGATGTTGTGTCATTGGCTCGCATCTCAAGAGGGATTTAGCATTAAATGATGACAAGTTTCTAGATAAAAACTTACCCAGTGATGAAACTAGTTTTAAAAATGCTACCAAACTAAAATCAGAGTTCAAATATACTGAGAATTTGTGAAAAAGTTTTTGAAAGAGAAATTTGGCGATTTTCTTCCAGAAAAAACAGCAACATTGTGACAAAATATTCTTCTTCTTTTGAGCGTTTAGGTGAAATTTTGCACTAAAAAACTACAGTCCTGATATTGGGGGAGGGGGGAGGGACAGAATCAAAGAGCTGTCGATTCTAGTTATTTCATATGGTCTGAAAAACCTTCAGATTTTATCAAAGAAACAACAAAGAACCAGAGGTTTTCAGGGTGGTTGTTGACTTAAAAAACATTCTGAGAAGTGTGGCCATATTTCAGAGCCAGGTGTTTTGATTTAAAGAACCGTGCTTATGAACCTTAAGAATGCCAGGATAACTGGGGTTTGGGGGGGGTAGGGTCTAATACTCCTCTACACTGGTTTCAAGTTTCAACCCACCTTTTGATTTTGGTTAGTATTGAGGCATTCCAGCACCAGGTAGGGCTAGTGGGTGGTCAAGTGATCAACTGCCCACTTATTATTCCATGTTCGTGGGGTACATAGAGGCACAAGGTCCCCCACAAACTTCAAGTTAAGTTTGGAGTCATTTCAGTTCTATCTCACAAATTGGCCCCATGATCACCAACATGCATGATTCTTGTTAGTCTATTTTAAACAAATTATGACTGAATTTCATGCTTATCTACATTGCTGCTCATTTCTCTTTTTCCAAGTTAGTGTTCGTATCGTTTTAAAGTCAAATTTTAGTAGGTAAAGGTATTTGGTCATTGGTGGGCAGTTATTTGAGTTTCTAAATAACCCTTGGTTCCAGCTTTTAAGGAAATTGGAAATTAAAAAAATCTGGTTAGACTGTTTTTCAAAAAGCCAGAAGTTGTCATTGAAAGAATTGGCAGTTTAATAGAAGGATATTTGATCTGTTCTTAGAGTTTTAGAGAACTGTAATTATATATCAGAATTGGTTCTCAGATTTTTGAGAATGCAATTATATATCAGAACCAGTTATTTGATTTTATAAGAATCAGTCATTATATATGCTTGAGATCCTTTGATTATGAGGTTCTGTTTTTGATAACTGCAATAACTGCTCAACTCTGTTACATTGGGTGGTAATTGTTAGTTTGTTGCAGTGTTTTTGTTTCCTCTCTCAAGGGATTCCGTTTGGAAGTGTCATGATGTTCATGATGCATAATTCAGTGGGCCTGCAAAGCTAATCATTTTTTTATGGTACTCCACCAATTAAGTACTATAAAGACTGTATTAGTCCTGGACAAATTCCATGCGTCGCAAGGCATCTTCAGAGTTTGCAACATCCTTATTAGATCCTTCTTTGAAAATCCTTGTCATGCTTTCACTCCCTATCTAGGTATGTGTCAAGTTTAAGTAATCAGGCTACAAAGCTTTGTGGCCAGACCAAACCGACAGCCAGCAGTGGTGCACCATCCACTTGGAAGCCCTTTTTATGGGTGGTGGATGAACCCCGACTGACTTGACATTCTGTTTCACCTTGGTAACCTATCCTGTTAAAAATAGGTAGGTCCTGTAATTAGGTAGGTATGTAGGCCTGAGTATAAGAGGTTGCTACTAGGTTTAAAAGTAATTGCATGTAGATGGTTAGTAATGTGGTTAAGGGCTCGTGGGTTGTTAGTACAATGTAGTTAATGGCTAGTGGGTGCGTAGGTAGTAAAACCAGCAACTGAGTTAACCATCTGTGTTCGTTAGGTTAGATAGGGAACTGGAACCCAATGGAGAAGTGTTTCCTGTCCACCCACCATCCATCCCTCATGATGCGCTGGTGGGTTCACTGTTTCACTCTGGCCCAAAACGTGCCCAAGGAGCCTCTGGCTGAAAATTGTATAAAGCTCAGGCATAGTCAGAGGAATGATGGGGTTGCTGTCTCCTTCCTCCTGTTCATCCTGTGGTCAATGTCTCCCATAGATATCATAGTTTTCATTCTTGTCTTCGTGCCTTTCCCTTTTGGTTCTGTTCTTGTTTTTTTCTCTGCGCTCCCAAATCCCATTATTGTTTGTTACACAGGTTGAAACTTTGCCACATAGGTACCTAACCTACCTGCTTGCTAGAGGAAGGCTTCATGTCTAAACTCCAACCTCCCTCCATGTATTTGGCAGAGCTACATTGCTCCGATTAATACATTGTTGCAGATATGCTTTCTTTACATTATGTGGTGATCAGATGATACTTTGTGTGTTGTTGTGCAGACATGAATTCACATCATTCCACTGGTAAGATTCTCATCATATGATGCGAGAGTTTCGATTATTTGGGGGGTCGGTCAAAAACATCGAAGCAACTTTTGAATTAAGTAGAAGCCATGATCTTTTCCCCCATGATGCCGTCACTGGCAGAAACTCCAGGATACTTCAAAGGATTTTTTTCTTCATAAAGGGTAGGTCTTCATGAAGGGGTCCAAGTGGCTCTGGAAACCACTGGTATTAGTTTATGCATAGCTAATTAAATTGACAGCATCAACTCTCCATTAGTCATTGTTTTACAGCTGGGGCCACAACATGGGGTTTGGGATCATCACACAAGGCACCCAGTTCTGTGGACACCCCAGCTGGTATGAACTATGAACCTTTTTTTTTTGGTGACTGATGAATTTGCAACTTCTAGAATTAGAAATTTGTCTTACATTGCAGGTCATAGGGTTGATCATAGATGTCTATGTATGTTTTTGAGATCAAGAAATTTGACAGATTTCTGACAGGTTTGTGTAGCTTACTATTCTAAGCGCCAGTAATGGGAACTGGTGTTTAAAGTTGTCCCCAGAGGGTAGTAGTGGGCAAGCATCACCACTTGGCCACTAACTTATCTGCAGCCAGGTGAAGAAGCCTTTGGCATTTGACCAATTCTGTATATTTCGAAGAGTCTCATACCACTCTTCAATGGAGCCAGGGGTCTGGACAACAAGTTTTCGCAAAGAACATTTTCAACTTGCTGAGGAAGCAGTGAATTTTAACAGGAATAAGATTTACATTGAAATTAACTATTTAAAAATAATGAAATATTATTGGAATTGCAGATTTTTTTTTAAAAATTATTCACTGATAATAATCACACAACTAGTGAAGAATTGAAGCAATGCCTAACATACAAATTTAAGTGAGCCATAGAATCGATAACCCTTGTGGTGGGAAGGGATTATTATGTCCATGATCCAGACTTCTCCCCTTCTTGTACTAGTGTAAATAAAGCATTTCTTTCGGTTGGTAAGATTCAAAAAATTTCTCTTTCAGATAAATGAAATTGCTAAAGGAGAAGTTAAAAGGTACCACAAGTTGTGCAGCCTGAGCTGATCCTAATATTTTTTCTCTAATCATCCGTCCTATCAAGATATCCTGGTAATTTCAGAAGAAACACTCCCCAAATAAACCAATATACTTGCTGCCAATATGGCTCCCAGCCTCCCAGAAACATATGTGACCAGCTGCAATGTGTGACCTGATACATTTGATCCACACTAACTTAGTTTTGGGCGAGATGAAGATGTTCAGATGATGTGGCCTGGAACTTGTCTACATACCAACTCACACACTCATCAGATCCTTTCCAAAATCTTTTTCCAAGGCACCTTTGTGTCTTATGTGCCTCTGATCTTTTCACAGAATACTGTAGGCCTGTTCCCAATCAGCAGTATGGTGAACGCTTCTGTTTGCTCTGGTCCAGCCTTAAACACACATTCTAGAGGGTTTCAGAGGAGTTTCTTGTTAGGAGAAACTTGGGTGCAATCAAATGGTATACCCGAATCTCTCTGTCTACATGTTATCCTGTCTAATAAGATATACTTGGCTTTTAGGCTAGTAGGTTTTTTTCCCTGTGTTTTTTGGGTAGTTGAGTCTTGCACTGCATTTTGGGTTGGCAATGCCAGCAATTCAAAATGAACGTTTTTGTGGGGCTTCAATGCTCTTTATTGTGAATCTTGAAACATCCAGACATCCGTAAAAAAAGTGTCATTTGCGATTAAATTTTAGTCGAAAGTGACACTTGCAACTAAAAATCAGCCTAGTAGTGCATGACAAGCTACCAATGATGCTAGTCACAAGCAATAGACAATTTATTTTTTTTGTAGAATATGAGTATGGTGATTTTATACATTTATTCAAGGATGAGTTCTTGCGATTACAATGCACACCAATATGTTCACATGCGGTAGCCTAAGAATATGACATGTGGTAGTTTAAGAATGTGACACATGGTAGCCTAAGAATGTGACATGTGGCATCATTTGGATTTTTCAAAATATTTTGTCGAAGAAATATTTCCTCCCATATGGCAACTGAAAAAATTGAATGTGTTTACTACACTAAACCAACCTACTTATATAGTTTGTAAACTTGAAAGGAAAGATAAACAATATGAGATAAAATTTTAGTTGCAGCTTAGTTGCAACTATTCCCTAGCACATACTATTACATAGCCTACCTACTAAATAGCATAAGTTTTAATTAGGTACCTAATTTAATAATATTTATTTTAAGTAAACATTTAAATAACCTCTAGATAATTATTTATTTTAAATACCTATTTAAATAGCCTCTAAATAATTATTTACAATTAAATTGTTTATTAAATAGTTAGTGTGTATGTAGGAAGGGTTTATGTATGTAGGTACTTACTAAATAGCTAGGTAGGTAGGTAGGCATTTAGTAGGTAGTTATATACATATAAGTATGTATGTACTATTAAATAGTTCATACATGTAGCTACTAGGTACCTTATGCAAGTATAATGTGATTATTTTGGTTGCATGTGCAACTAAACGTGTATACGATGTTGTAAAAAGTACAAAAGCATCATGAAAATTCAACCTATTAGAAAAATGAAATAGGTCATAGTTGCAATTAATTGAAAGGAAGACCAAAATCCATCCAAATTTGAAAAATAGTCACATAGGCAACCATTTGTAGTTGTAGGTGACATTTAATTGCACATAGTCGCACAAGGAATGGTTGTGAACGACATGGTTTCTACTAGTGAGACCAATAAGGGAATTGGAATTTCACAAATATTGTTGCGAGTATGGGAAATACAAGGAGGTTGAAAATTCATACCCAAAGCACTTGCTTGATATTCTACATGATATTGATTTTTTTTAATTGGCAAAATTTTGCCAAGTGGTGAGCTCCCCAATGGGTATTTCTTCATGGCTTCATTCAATCCAAGGGTTTCAAAGTGTTCGATTCTTCAAGATCTGAAATGTTAGACATTGTAGGGTTTGTTGTACTGTTGATTATGTAATTGGAAGGCATCATGTAGGGGTTGAAATTGTCTTGTCAAGAATAGCCTCCATTCACTTTTTATCTCATCAATGGTGATAAGCAACCACCTAACATCACCTCCATTACTTCCCCCTCTCCATCTTTTGAAGATTTGTAGTTGTTCCTTTCTACTATTTTGTGACCTCACATTAACACCTTTCTTCAACCTTGCATCCTTTATATGGCATCCACTTTCCATTCTATTATTGAGGTTTGTTAATTTTTCTTTATGTAAGTTAACATAGGAAATTGCTACCTCATTAATAGGAAGCATATTGTGCTTGAGTTATGGTTTGAATGTAAAGGGATTGCAAACTTTGCATTATGAAAACCTTGATGGCTATGAATGGCATGAAGATATTTGCTTTATTGGCATCATATTATAGGCCAAGGATGTTAGTCCACAAACTTAAGAACATAAGCGCATGAGCATGACCGAATCTTTTTTAGAATATTATATCCATGTCAATAGAATATTAGGAAAAAATCTTTGACATGTAGGACAAAATTTTTGTTGACATGGAGGAATATTCTATCACATGTACATGGATGAATGATCTTTATGGATGAAAAATGGATTGTAAAAATGGATGAACTTTATTTTGAATGTTGGCAACAAACGTTAGTTTTGTAAAAATTTGAAAAAAAGAAATAAAGTCGAAACAATTTATGTTGGTTTCTTTCAAAACAATTCGACAAATGAAATGTTCAAATCACAATTTAAAACCATACTTCATATTTCCTTAATATGAAATATATTCAAGTTCTACAACATTTAAACCATACAAAATGTTTTATTAAATCCCATAGACCCACCAAGAGGTATGTGCCAATCCAAACACTAACTGTTCACCACCAAGAAGCATGTGCCCATTGGGAACGAAGACAATACAAAACAACCCATGACACTTCACATTGCCTACACAAGTTATTTTAAAATTTTCATTCACTCTTTCAACCTTTTGCATCTAACACCATTCTTACTACTTGTAGAATCAAATTACATTTTTTTCTTATATTACTAATTTGCCTAATCTATACAACAAGCCTTTATTTTACAATGGCAAGAGGAAAATTTCCATCAATTTTCACACCAAACACATTGGAATCAATGATTGAATATACACTAATCTTAAGCATATTGAATAAAATATGTGAGATGATGACAAAACCTTGGGAATGTCCAAAAGATGACACTCGACTACTCCGCCTCCAGCATTTGTTAGAAATCAGAACATGGGGAACAAAATGGAAAAGAACAATTGACAAATAAGATGAATGGGCGGCTTGACAATGGACAAATGCAAAGATAGACAAAGAAAGTCTTGCGTTACTGAAACAAACTATAAACATTCCAAAGGAGGATATGGAAGACTACCATTAGGCAATGTTTACACATGCCATGGATTTTAAAAATAATGCACAAGTTTGAAGAAGTCGATTTCAAAAAAAAATTCATAAGTTTAGTTAGCAATTTATCGACAAAAGATTTAATAACCCTTGGAAACCTACTATTAACAAAATTGTTGAAACCTTGAAAACAATTTTATGCAACTTTAGGTAGGCAAACCTAATTGCCATATGATTTAAGGAACAAAGTTTTAAAACAATCGGTGAATCGTCAAATGACAAGGTTGACTTCAAAACCACGAGATGTGTATGATAGTTGAAAGAAATAATGGACCAACAACTAAAGGAGAAAGAAAAATACCATTGTTTACAATAACTTGTGGAACAATACAAGTGTTAAAATGAATAGTGGCTGAAGTTGAACACTAAAATTGATTATTGAAAAAATTGAAAGTTAATGTTGAGACAAAACATCCTAAAGAATATGAGAAACAACCACTAAAAACATTCAGGAACACCACCAAATTTGGATATGAACCTGATGGTTGAACAAAGAGATTTCAAGACTATAGATGTAGAGATGCAAGCCTAGTCATTGAGTGATGGGGATATTTTAATCACTTGTAGTATTATGAGATATATGGGATGATGATGAAAATGTTTATTACAAAGTTTTTGAGCAATCAACCACAAAAACAATGTATAGGTATGGAAGATGTTCACATGGAAATTGACCAGGCCATCAACTTAGCCACATGGATTTCACAAGGTGAAAAATGCACTAAATTAAATACGTTTAATATTTGTAATATATTATTCCAATATTTATAATACACATCAGTTAAAATATATACCTATTTAGATTGTTCACATGATTGTTTAATTACTCTCATTATATATTTAAAAATTTCTTGTACATCCAAATATCAATTAAAGCTTGGAAAATGTTTTGAGTGTTTCATACTTGATATGAGGGTCTACGTAGGAGTGCAATGAAGTAAAGGAATAATAGTTACCAAAGGGCATGAACTCAACACATGGCATGTAAAAAAAATGCAAACAAAAAATGGCATGAAACCGCATTAGGCCCAAGGGTTAATGAAATGATCACAATTACATGTTACACACACCACACATGACACAAGTAGGAAACATAGCTATTTTGCCAATTATAACATTTTCATGCAGTCAATCCCATCCAAACGGTCCAACAAAAGTTAAATAGTTTTGAAGAGAATATTGAGTGTAGTAATTTAAGAGTGACCCTATAAAAGTCTAGCCTTTGGGAGATGTTTACAACTTTGTAACATTGCACAAGTAGAGTTTAGTATCTTTGTAACATGAGCTTCCAAGTAGCAATCAAAGAAAACGCGTTCTGAGTTGAATTGTTCATTTGCACAATGTGATGATATCCATATCCCAAGCACTCTTATCAAACATCAAAAAATTTGGAGTATTACCCATCAATAGAAAGAAAAGAATTGAATATTATAGATGCAAAGTTCCAAGTAGAGGTTAGGTACTGGGCATCTTATAACCACTTGCAAGATTACAAGATATATAGGATAGTGATAAAAATGTTTTGCTCAAAGTTTCCGAACAACTTGGGATAATCTCCTATAGACAATCTATGGCCCACACACCTAACGAATCAAAATTATAGAATGTGGTTTCACAAGTAATGTGACTACTTGCTCGGATTTCAAGTTGAGACGAAAATAAATGAATTAATCTTGCTACGAAAATGGCTAAGGAACACTTCTGATGTTGAAGACGATGCATCCGAAACACCACTACTCGCTTATAGTAGAGAATTAAATCTTTTAGTATCAAGCAATTCTATTATTAAAAATGATGTGGAAGAAGAAAGCTCCCCACCATACCCAAAAGATGTAATGATAGACTTAAAAGAGGAAATAACGAATTCAGAGGGCACCACCCTGATGGTTACACCACAATCTATAACAGGTTCCAAGGAACTGAATGACCCACCAGTGACACTCAATTCAACTCAATATGTTTGAAACAAAGTCTGGCGACAAATATGAAATTAACAATAACTACAAAGCCTAACAAGAGAAGAGTTTCGAGGAACTATGTGTAGCAATTAACAAGTCTCTGTGAACAGGGTTTTTTGAGGTTATGATGCACAAAAAGATATATTTTGTATGAAAAAAATGCTTTTTGAACTGATATATGTTTTTGAGTTAACATAATAATATGTTTACTATCTTTGAATAGAACATCTATGGAGAAAATAATTGTAAAAAATGCATAAATTAATTAAAGTAAACAATATTATTGGTTTCAAAACAAGCATCACATTTTAAGATATTTGACCAAAATGATATCCCAAATTTTGCATTTCATTTCTTCTATAATAAAAAGGGATTTTAAAATAATTAAACGTCATGTACAAGGAACAATAAGGTATTGCATGAATAATATTAGAAATTTAGAAAAAAAAACCTAGGAGGATGAGTTAGTTTGAAAAATGACAATGAATATAAACAAAATATGTAATGACATACATGCATCCGAACATCACAAATAAGTTAAAAGAATTATGAAGAAACCTTAAAAAATTCTTGCATTGAATTTGGAACATTTGACCTCAAGTTACCCTCTACAATCAATTGTTGTAGAAGATAGTCAAATTGAATGGGACGAAATAAAACTCCGTTGGAGACGAGCTGATAATGGGAAGAAATTGAACATGCATTTTGCAACAACTCAAACTGTTGAAAAGTTGTAATAACACCATTAAAGAGTCAAGAAACATTCCACAAGCTTAATTAAGAGAATTATGGAGACCATTGGCAGAAACATTGTAGTCCTATCATGGGAGCCTCGAAACAATAAATCTGAAGAATTAAAATGAGAAGGAAGAAATAATAGAACTCAAAAAACACTCTTAAGATGTGTGTCAAGCAGTGAAGTATTACATAAAGAGAGCTAAACTTGTTTTTATCAGTGAAAATGGTTGAATGTCTAGGTGAAATCATCAATTTATCGGAGACTCTACATTTGGAATTTGAAACGCAAGAAAAGGTAGCCATTGCATAAAAATAACATCACTGAAAATCACTCTTTTGAGTTTTTTGAACAAAGGATCTATCTTTCAATATTAAATCTATAAGGATTGACATCCATGTTTGAATATTTGTGTAGAAATTGAAAAAGAGGTCATGGAGCATATTGGAAAATTCAAGAATTTGGAGAATCAGAACTCCTTCTACTAATAGAATGAACTTGTTGGTTCAAGCACCACACGAGGAGGAATCAAAGGAATACTTCACTTTGCCTCAAAGCTCGAATTGCAATGAAGATGGTAGATTAGAAAATAATAGGGAGGATCATTATTCACATAGGAAGATGTTGCGAAATGGGAAATCAGAAGTCATAGAAGATTTAGATGAATAATTTAATGAAATCATTTATCTAATCCTAACAAAGAGTGCACAAGAGAAACTAATACAACATGGGATAGAAAACAAAGCTAATGAACTCCTTAAAGTTGGCTAAGGATCAAATGTTCTGCTCAATAACGCTTTCATCAATGATGAAGCGTTATTCATTACAGAGAACAATATTATAAAATACAAGAACAAATAATAATGTATTGAAGGAATGTGGTGGAATATGAATAAAAATATGAAACACAATGAATAGTAGACTTTTTTGGCAATCCATTAACAACAGTGGAATAATCATCCATTATTATAGATAGTTTCATAGTACTTTTGAACCTGTTGCAAAAAAAAACTTTATTTGAGACCTTTTCAAGTTCTCATTGTTGTAAACAAAACTTTTTAAATTACATAAAATATATTTGTCTTCACGCCTTGTTGATTTGTCTCCAAATCAAATAACTTACAAATGCATACTATCAAAACAATTATTTGATCAAAAAATCAAATCCTATTGAAACCCTCTAAAAATTAATTACAAGGTTATAGTTCTTTTAGAGAGAGGCCATATGCATAAAATGCACAAAAGAAAGGAGATTCTAAAGAACTCATGTGAAATGTCTCAAAAAGTTGCCACTCTAAGAAGAAAAAAATAATGGAAAAGCTATGTTTCCATTTAGTAAAAGTGAAATATAATCAAAGGGAAAAAAAGTCCAAAAATGTCTTAAACACTAACTTTTCTTGTTTCATCATTAATGAATATCTCAACACTAAGATGGTAACGAATCCTAGGCTTTGGAGATGGAGGGATGGAGCATAAGTCCACTAATGCAAGTGCATAAGCTAGGGCATAAGAGGGTAGGATAAAGTTTTGATGAGGATTCTAAAGGAAATTAGGATGAGCAAAAAATGGCACATGCCATCTTCTCGTTTTGATGGCCTCACTGAAAACAAAAACTAGAACATTAAAAAGAGCTGAAAACATTAAAAAATTAAAGTTGCATAGGTAAAAGGATGCGACTAGATTTATTCATAATCAAGATTAGTTTTGGCTCTTTTCTAGATGGGAGAATCAGCATCAAGGTTGAAGACAGGCTAGATAATAGTCTCCCTTGACTTTGCATCAAAAAGTGGCTTCAAAATTTCATCAAAGATCTTTGAATTAGCTTCAAATGCAAGGATCTGTCACAACATTAGCCTTGGGTTCATGACCAAGGCAAGGGGCATGGAAAGGTGTGGGCCAAGAGTGCAACCTGGGAGTCATTCATGCTCCTAGGAATGCAAGAAAGTGTGAGGGAATGAGCCCACACACTCCCAAGTGGGCTCCCACTTTGGGAGTTGGAATCCTAATGGACTTCCAAATCTTCAAAGTGGGAGTTGAAGAGTCAAAGCTCATTGGATTGAAAAATTCCTTATATCATTATAAAGCTCTTGAAACGTACATGTTTAAAAAGGCCTTGCATCCATTTGAGTATTTACAACATAAGTTATGGCCAAAAGAAAAACCAAGAGTCAAAGTGTCAATTTGACTTTCGACCACTAAAAGTCTAGAATCGCCTTGAATTATGTGATTGTAGGGGGGGTGGCACATATTGTTGGAAAGATCTTGACAAGGGATATAACATTGCTTTAAACTTCACCTCAATTGGATGTTTGCATAGAAAATTATAGGCATCTAAAGTGGTGGGAGTCCTAATTTTAGGAATTTCGAGATTTTTTGACTTGAGAGTCCGATGAAAAATGACATTTGGGTGTAGCCCTCATAGTCAATCACAAAGAACATTATAAAGGGGAAGGTGTGGCTTCCCCCAAATCTGGGTTGTGGTGAATCTTGTGAGTCCGTGTATGCCTGTGGTTTGTCTATGCACCAAAAGTGCTTTAACTATGCACTAACCAACTTGTTGTTTCGTTTGGGAAAATTGATATGAATAATTGATTTGCTTATCACTCATCCTAGTCCCCATCTCAAAGCTCTAGCACGCCCCTCTACCCTCGAAGTGTTACGAGCAAGGGAGTGTACCTTAACTCTTTTTTCTTCCATTGTTTTCACTTTGGGAATCACATTTGAATTAATCAAAGAGTTTGGGGGTGTGTCAAGATCGGCCTCTCACCCAACAAGCATGCATACTATTCCCTATAGGAATAATCAAATACAAAAGTTAAAGACAAATAAGATTGCAAAATTAATTTGGAATCCAAAACAATTAGAGAGGGATGAATGCAAATACCTATCTTGCAATTGCAAAATCTAGTGGCAAGCAAACATTGATGAAAACTTGTAGTGTGATCACATGGAACTCCTTCCTCGCCCTGAAAGCCAGTCCAATCTGGGATCTAGTCATTAAGGATGTATCAGTGTAGTTGTAGAAGACATCTTCAGCCTCAAGATTAATACCCCTCTCGAGCAACTAAGCAAAAGGAGTGGAAAATTGAAAGCTTGATGAAAAAATGATGCCTGGAATTGGATCCCTCGCAAGAAGGGTGACACAACTTATAAGAGTCTACAAGAAAAAGGCGAAATTCAAGTCAATCCTAATTTTTAGAAAATGCAAAATGCGAAGACACATGGATAGAATGAGATCCATGGTACTTCAGAAGATGGATCCTTACTACTCATTTGGGAGCTTGAGTTCATAATAGTCCACTTCATGTGAACCTTCAACTGGTAGCTTTCCAAGAAGGAACAAATCTCCTTTAACACTCACAAGTCATCTACATGCATGATAATGAAAACCTTTCTATCAAATAAAAACCTATCTATAAAAACCACAATGGACTTGATAAAATTATCCACTCGCTTTTTCCATGGAAGAATGAGGGAGAGCGGCTCAAAGATGTGCAGAATCAAAAGATTAAATGGTACGTCTATTAACATAAGGTTCACCTTTTTATTAAAAAACACCTGAAAAACAAAAGCATTCACAAGAAGGATTAGACTAAATGAATGTAGAAAAAATCTAGAATCAATCAAATCAACATAAAAGAGAAAAAAAATTGTACAGAAAGTTGAACTAAACTCTTGGCATTCAACTTTTGGCATCGAAAGTTGAAGAACTAGAGCATTGGGCTCATGGTCCTTGACTTTCAATGCTGAAAGTTAGATCCTAATAACATAAAACTTTTAGGATTCAACTTTCAATGCTGAAAATTGAAGACCCAAAACATTTGGCTCTCGGTCCTCAACTTTTGACACTAAAACATGAGTGCTTTTGGACTTCAACTTTTAACATCGAAAGTTGGAGACTGAGAATTGGGTGCTTTTGGCCTTCAACTTTTAGTGCTGAAAGTTGAAACCCAAAAGCTCTTTGCAATCCATCTACTCCAAGAAAAGATAATTTTGTCCTTATAAAAGCTACTTGAAAAACCTTAATCTAAAATCAAAACATCAAACTATGCAAAAAAAAAACTTCCTTTAGGTAGTTTGTAATGTTTGAATGCTCAAGTGGCCATAGCCAAGTTTGGATCCAAGATGCAAGAATTGAGGCCTAAGAGACATTCATCAATTACATAATTGAATGATAGTGAGTAGAACTGGAATTAACAAAGGAATGAACAATGGAATTTTCTTCCTAATACTTGACGTTCATGCACCAAGGGTAGTCTATTCCTTTTGTCTTCTATGGTGTTCTTATTAAGGAGAAGGAAACTCTTGGACATCTATAGTCACGTCATCTATCTTGGTTAAGATGGTTTGAGTGGAAGTCATTAGAACTTCCTGAAGAGATGGCATGACCAAGCTAAGCTCTACTTCTCTCTAGGATTGAGGGGGACATCTTCCCTTTTTGCATCTTTGATCCCAACTTTTAAACTTGTATCTTTCCCCTCCTTTTGCCCCCCTCTAATCTCTTTTTGCTTGGTGTTTCCTTCTATAAAGCTCCAAGTCCTTGAAGAAATTTTGGCTCATGTTTTTCTCGAATCTCAAACTTTGATTCTCCTTCGGCCAGTCAAGATACTAAGCATAATTCAAGAGATGTGTAGATGTCCAATCTCTCAACATGTCCATCCTATACATTGTGCTATCTATTTTTGGATTTCTCCATATTTCAAGGAGTCTTGGAATTTCATATATGGCACCCCTTAAAAAAAACACAAAATGGAAATACCTACAGTGGTTAAAAAACAATACAAAGTTAGTGGTAATGAAATCAAGATGACATTGGAAGATTAAAATGCAATTGATAATGGATGATACAAATGCGGAATGGTTGGATAAGAAATCACTTATAAACCATTCATTTAAGGGCTTTGTTCCCACCGATTTGCTGCTCCCACAACTTACCTCTTTCACTCCCATCTTTGGACCTAGACTCTTTGAAGAAATAGGTTTCCTAAAGAGAAGGTCTCCATTCCTAAATGTAGTCTGATAATGTAGGTAGATCTTCAAACTCCAAAAGTTGAATGGAAAGATCCATGACGATGGCAAAATATAGTTTCTACACCTCCACCTCCAACTGTAATATGCTGAATGTTAGTTTGTAATCGCTTCAAGGACAAAAAATTCAAAGCTTCGAATGGGTAGGCATTTACTTGAGACCAAAAAGTCGCCTTATGAAGCCACTTATCAAAAGTTCCATTCGAGAATCCATGTTTTGGAAATTTTGCTACTTCCTTCAACACATCATATTGGTTTTAGAGTTTCAACCAAGATACCTTCTATTTATTTGTGACTTGTGCAGAAACTAACATCTAGAGCTTCTTGGTGAACATTTTCGACTCCAAGTTCATATCGTAGTGGACCTAAATCTATTTCAGGAGCTTAGGACTAAGAGCATGGTTACAAACTAGCAAATGTTTTGTGAAGGTGGAGGTATGATCCTTCCAGACCTGATCCATTGCCTTATCCATAAGTGCATGTAATTTGGAAGGTGACCTCAATTTCTCATCCAAAATTTCCTCATAAAGTTTTACAGTGACATCCATTGTAGCTGAAAGCTCACACTACACTAAGAAGAAAAGATTTTTGTAAATCATATGTCTCAAGCAAAAAAATTGACAAATTCAAATGGAAAGAGTATGCAAGAATCAAACCTCTCTTGCGTTAGAGAGTACCAAGTCTTCCTTGACTTGTCTTCACATCTTTGTAGACATCGAGATTAATCACATCCTTGAACTGGACCAATGGAATCATGTCGATGCTTTGGATGTGGAAGAAATCATGCACTAAATTAGGCTTCATGTGATCAAATTTGCTAGACTTGTGGGGTTGAAACAAAATTGATAGAAAACTTCAACTTCAATGCACAAAGCAAGGAATAGAAAGAAAATAGATTAATAGCAAGAAAGGACTAGAACTTTGAAATCCATAGTGTTTAATTTGAATTTTACTTATTCATGTATGTCATTATAGTGAAGAGGTGGACGAGGTTGTTAAGTGGGTAGGATGATTACATGGTTTTGGATGAATAAAGTAATTAGGATAGGGACTGATCATGGAGCACTATAGGTTTGAATTTTGAATTTTTGTTGGTTTTGATTCATGATGATGTGACTTGGGATTGTGCAAAGGGGGAAGATATGGGGAAAATGAATTCATTCTTAGACACACAATTTTGGGAAGTAAAAATAGTTATAGGTACTTTGTAATAGAAAACCACAGATTTTATTTTGTTGTTTTGATTTCATTTTGATAGAACATGGAATTTTGCTATATTTCTAATCGAGTTTTCAATAAAACAAAGAAGTTTAGACTTCTACGGTGATTTCCATATCCATATTATTGTGTGAATTTTCTATAGTATCAAAAATGTAATATATTGAATTGTAATTTTGTTTTTGGATTTCTCTACATTATATTCTGAAGTGTAGATCATGGTTATATGAAATAACCATGAATTTAGTGTTTTGATGAACTATAGAATCAAGTGTGTTTATAATCAAGGCAAAAATTGTGAATGCGTGCATATTGTAGTGCAAATTTGTTGTTATAATAGTGTGGAATATTTCTGCAAAAAATGAAATTTCACTTTTACCATTTGGTGACCATGTTGTGGGGATTTCTTTTTTAATTTGGCTGAAAATCCTTTAAGGTGTACCACACAAGACGAAAAGGGCCTAGTATTTATCATAGTCCTTTTTTATTCTATGTTTTGATCCCCATAAAAAATAATGAGTCAAAAGTTGTCAAAATTTTCAAAAGGATTATATTTTAAACCATTACAATTTTAGATTCCATCAAAATCATCCATAAATGTGTCTTTACATGGTAAAAAAGGACTAGGTGAAAAAGACAAAAGGGTGACACTGTGACAAGATTTTGGTACACTTTAAAAGAATTTGGACTATTTTTTTTACAATAACAAAAAGTTTTTCTATACTTTTGTTATTATATTGTAAAAGAGAGTGTTCAGATGAGTAGTTTTGTTTTTCAATTCATAATTTGAAGGGGTATGTTAGAAAGTATCAAAGGTTTAAGTGATTGACACAAAGTAATCTATAGATTCTAAAGAAAAAGGATTGTGAAACAAGATGAATTGGATGGTGACCCAAAGTTTATAGTGGCAATTAGACTTGGAGGTAAATTGTTAAGTCATTGAAAGATAAATAGAAGACAATCTTGAAAATGGAGAGGAATATGTAGGGCTTACAGAAACCCCATATCATAATCTAATGTTGGACAAACAAGTTCTAAGAATAGAATAAAGACTTGCAAGGCACAAGTCATTTCTACCACAAGAGGTGGTACAACGTGAAGTATGGACTAGGGGTTTTCAAAGAAGGTATAGTTACAAATGATAATCTCCACATAAAAAGATGTAGTCAACTACTCACCCAAATGAGTGGGTGTAATATACTTCTTAGTTGTAATCTATTGTTTAAAGTCAAATAGATCAAGATAGAGTAGGGATTTATGCAATACTTGATCAGTTGTAAAAAATCTCAAGTCCAGAATTGGTGATTAACCGAGGAAGGTATGTTACAATAGCTATACAACCCAAGTTTGTGTATTAATCTGCATTTCTAGATTACTATGAACCAATGGAAGACTGGGAGGTGGAAGAAATCACCAATATCAATGTGGTTGAGGAGATTGAGGACAATTACCTATGATCATTTGAATATGCAAAGGCATAGGTGAATGTGTTGGATGAAGTACCACAATCATATTCACATCAAGGAAATGTAAAGTTGGATCAAACAAGGTACACAACCGAAACATGAGATCATGAATCTATGGATTCGAAAGTAATCTTATTACTTTTAAAGGTCTATGCATTTTGTGAGGAAGAAGGACAGGAAATCATGGATTGTACTTTTGTGCCTTTTCACATTAGAGTAGGGATTGTTAGACATGTGGAGTTATAGAATGTGGCAAGAGCATTAATGGATCAATCACAAGACCAAGAACCAAGAATTTTTGTAGTCTAGAATAGATTGAGAGGCATGGAGTTGGGAGGTTAATTGGGACCACAAAGTTGACAAGATTTGTCCATCCATTCAATTCAGGAGCAAAGTACCAAAGGTGTATTCACATTCACATTTTACACCATAGAAGATACCAATGGGTAACCATGGAATGGGGCATCATCAAACTCGAATCAACTCGGCTTCACCAAAAGTGTCAAAAGTAGTAGTTGTTGAAATTCGGAAATAACTTTTTAGAATAGAGGTTATTTAATCACCTAATGTTGTCATAACAACCACAAGAATGGAAATGATGGTTGCACCTAGCGTGAATGTTGTTAGAGGTGGAATAAATTTATTGTAGATATACACTAGAGATATAACATCGGACTGGTGTCACAATTATATGTCAGAATTTATTGATTATATTTTTTTAGAGCTTACACATGCATTTTGCAAATGTCATCGAAAGACTAAGAATGATAAGCAAATATACATGGAACTAAAAAACATGAAGTAGGAGGAGATTAAGAGGGTGGAGGTTTATTATGAGTAGATTCAAAAGCTGGCTTATGGTTTACAAGTACCAACCACAAATAATTTTCTAACTATTGTGTTTAAAGCGAGTTTGCAATCATACTTTAAAATTATGACTGCATGGATGAAGTAGTCAACACTACAACAACATAAGGAGGCAATGATGTTATGTGAAAAAGGCATGATTATTGTAGAAGCAAGGGCTGCACTTTCAATACCATAAAGTACCAAATAAGCAGCACCAACAAAAACACAAAGTAATACAAGGAAGACTAACAAGTATTGCATAAACTATGGTATGACGAATCACAATGTGGAGACATGTAGAAAGAAGAAAGAATAGACCATGGTGGCAACCACAAAGGCAACACAACCAAGTCAAAAACCACAAAAAACATCTTCATATGCATGCCACATTTGTGGTTTGAATGGATGTAAAATGATAGATTGTCCAAAGTTTGTTGAGATGTAAAAGATGTTTCATGGGAAATTTATGGCTATAGTAGAGGTTAAACTTGTTGCTAAAACACAAATAATCACTATAGATGTGGATGTGGTGGATGTTAATGTTACAACAAAAAGTAAAACAATTAAGGAACATGTGTTCAAGGATAGAGAACTAAGGAAAACAAAGAGTGCTATTGATTGGGAGAAAGAAAAATGGTTGAAGAAATCAATGGTGGAGACAATCTAATAGATTCAAAAAACACAAACCCAAACAAAAGAGCCATCCACATCCATGGAGGGATGGAACACAACCTAGCCGAATATGCCAACTATTACTCCTATGGAAGCATAGAAATCTCGGGAGGTAGTGAATTCACAAGAGAAATTGATCATAGTAAAAGAGATTTTTCTAGAGATTGGTAAGTAAATGCTAGAAACAAGTTATACTTTAAACTTGAGACAGTTGCTTAAAATAGCTCCTAAGTTAAAGAGATATCTTTAGCATAAACTAAAACCAGAGAAAACTCAAAATTTAAGTAGAATAACCATAGAAAAACCAGTTGGTTCTTTAGTACCAAAAGTAAGGACAATTATTATAGCAATAGATAATCATATGGTAGTTATCCAAGTACAAATTGGGAAGAATACAATAGAGGATGTGTTATTGGATGAAAGTTTTGGAGTTAATATTATAATATAATAGTTGAAATTGAGGTTAGGGCTTCCAAAGCTTAAACTTGCACCATATAATCTAAGGATGGTAGATCAAACAATCACAAAATTAGTGGGATTGATTAGAGATTTAAAGATATATGTTCATGGCATTCTTTACATAACTACATTTATTATACTTTAGAATAGTGTGGTAGGTTCTAGTTATTCCATGTTGTTCGGGAGACCATGGTTGAAGGATGTTAAAGTAGCACATGATTGGGGGAATACATTGTTACCATACAAGGGAATGGGACAATCAGAACAATTACAATCACCAAGCATTTGGGAGGTGAAGTAAGTAGACCAAAAGTGTTATTGTGCTACAATTATTGAAATGGTATCATAGATGAAAAAGAAGATATCATCTTTGCTATAGAACTAAAAATGTTTTCAATAGGAATAATTAGTTTACCTGAAACAATTTAATATGTGAAAACCACAGATGTGGAGATCATGGATATAGATGTGAAGACTAGTATTTTAAAGCAATAATTTGGAATACAAAACATAGAAAAGAAAATAGTTGGCAATAGATATGAGCCAAAAGTAGCTGTAGAAGATAAGGTGTATTTAGAGATGTACTATAATCAGCAACTAAGGAGTGTTGTAGTGGATGAAACTCCAACATAAATTAAAGCACATGAATTGTAGATAGTTGGATGGATGTTAACACAAGATCAACAATTGATGAAGCTTAATTTGGGATCTGATGCAAAACCATAGTTGAAGATTAATGCACAACTAGAAACAAGCAAGGTGTTAGAACTAAAGTAGTTGTTGAAGGAGTTCAAAGATGTTTTTACATGGACATACAAAGATTTGAAAGGGATTCCACTAGAGCTAGCAGAACACAAAATTGAGTTGGACACTACTATACCACTAACACATCAGGCTAGGTATAGATTAAATCCAAATTATGCTATGACAATGAAACAAGATATAGACAAGTTGTTAGCAATTGGATTCATGTAATATGTAGAGGAGGCTACATGGTTGTCACCCATAGTAGTAGTACCCAAGGAAAATGGCAAATTGAGAATTTGTGTAGATTTCAAAAAACTAAATGTAGCCACAAAGAAGGATCCGTGCCCATTACCTTTTAAAGATGAAATGATGAACACAGTAGTAGGGTATGAAGCATATTATTTCTTAGTTGGATATTTAAAACATCATCAAATCTTTATAGTTCTAAAGGACAGATATAAGACTACATTTGTTATAGACTAAGGGGTTTTTTATATGGAAGGTGATGTTGTTTGGAGTTAAAAATGGACCTCCAACATATTAAAAAGTTGTTACCAAAACATTTAGAGAATATTTGGACAATTGTATGGAGATATTTTGGGATGACTTTATAATGTATAGTGACATGGAGAGTCATTTGTAGAAGTTTAAACTATGTTTTCAAAAGTGTAGAGAATATGGCAATAATCTAAATCCAAAAAAATGTGCATTTAGGGTATTTTCAGGGATGATATTGGGTTTTATTATTTCCAAAGAAGGGAAACTACCAAATTTGATAAAATTACAAGCAATAATAAACATGCCACCACTTTAAAATCCATAACAAATTCAAATATTCAATGGGATGGCATAGTTTTATAAATGTTTTATAAACAACTTTGCTGCTATTATGGCACTTATCACTAAACTAACTAGAAAGACAGAGACTTTTCTTTGGGTAGAACAATGTCAAAAGGCTTGGGAATTGATCGAATAGAAGTATATTGAAGCACGAATATTGATATCACTAAATTAGCAGATGGAATTTCATGTTCATACAGACGCATCTTTGTTAGCTATGGGGGTTATGTTGTTTCAGAATGTAACACAAAAGAGTGATTAACTAATAGTGTATGCTTTTAGGCTTTTGAACAGAGTAGAACAAAATTATAGCACAATAGAGAGAAAATGGATTTAGTAATGGTTTTTGCTTTGCACAAGTTCAGACATTATCTATTGGGCAATAAGTTTGTCTTTTATGTAGATCATAAAGCATTGGTCTATTTGGTCAACAAACCACAAGTTTTAGGGAGAATAACTAGATGGTTATTATTGTTCCTAGAATATGACTTCACAGTAGTGTATAAACCAAGAAAAATTCATGTAGTTGCAGATGCATTGTCAAGACCACCAGATATTACAAAACTCATCATTGTGTTTGATCAAACCATAGATGCAAGCATGTTTTACACAAAGCCCAAATGGTTGAATGATGTAAGAGAATTTTTGAAAATATGATAGATTGAGGGTACGTTATTAGTACATCAGAAATAAAAATTAGTTAGGAGAGTAAAGCTTTTCACATTAAAAAATGGTGAATTGTATAGAATGTCCAAGACAACAGACTGCAACAATGTTTAACAACTATAGGAGCATAGATGGTGATGAAAGAATTGCATGAAGGACCATCAAGAGGACATTTTGCCATTGAAATAATGCAAAGGAAGATATTGGATGTTGGATATTAATGGCCAACTATGTATATAGATGTGCATGATTACTGTAGATCTTGTGATGCATGTCAAAGAACAAGAGGATTGGCAACTCAAAGTTTTGTAAAATGGGTCACAAGTCTTCCAAAGGAACCATTCATGAAATGGGGACTTGATTTTGTGGGGCCAATTAAGTTAGTAAGAAGATATATAGGGAACAATTATATTCTTGTTGCCACAAATTATGCTACCAAGTGGGTGGAAGTAAGAACATTGAGGATTAATACTATAGCAATCACAACAAAATTTCTATATGAATGCATATAGAAATTTGGGTTTAGGTTTAGGATGTCCTTTGACTATAGTCACAGATTAAGGAATTTATTTTATTAATGATGCCATCAAGTATTTGACGGATCATTTTCTGTTGAAACATGTGAGTTCTACAACCAATTATCCTCAAGGGAATGGGTAGGTGGAGTCTACTAACAAGGTACTTAGGACATTGTTGACCAAGTTAATTAGTGAAAATATAATAGATTAGGATGAACAATTGTCCACAATGTTGTTTTCATATAAAATTGCATACAAAATAGCAATAGGGTATACACCATATCAATTAGTGTATGGATTACATCCATTGATGCCCACAAAGTACATAATGTTAGTTGCTAGTGGAAATGAGAAAGACAATACTTCAGTGAAAATTTTAATTAGCAAAATTACAGAGTTGAATAAGTTATATGAGGATAGAATGCAAGTTGTAGAAACTACATGTATTTAGCAATAGAATATAACATTATGGAATTAACAAAAGAATCTAGAAAAGCAGTTTAGTTTTGGTGATTATGTTCTATGGTTTCCAAAGGGCAATAAATCACACCTAGGGAAGTTTACTAGAAAATGGTTCAAACCATACAAAGTATAGTATGTGTTACCAAATAACACTTTGTTATTGGTAAGAATTGAGAATTTTGAGACTAACCCTATGTTAGTCAATGTGAATAAGCTCAAACCCTACAAATATATGGAATTTGAAGTTCAAAAACAAGAACAATAGATGCTAGTGTATTGGGAACAAAGTGCAGGTGGACTTTAAATGAAGGATTCTAATACAAAGGTGGAAGATGAAGATTGTGACATATAGAAACCATATATGAAGTAAGGAAGATGAAGATCAGATGACACATCCTGTGGTTAACACATTATTGATTTTAGAACTATAGATGACTGATGAATTTGTGAGTCATAACAGTAGAAGTGAAGGAATCGGGATGTAAAGATTTGAAGATTATTTGTCAGGGGTATCGATTGAATCAGAAGAGGTATTCACCCAGTCATCTGGGATATTCAGACAATCATTATATTTATTGGCATAATCAATAGAAAAATCGATATAGTCAATAGGTGTATTACCACAATCAACAAATGAGTTGACATAATTAATAGATAAATGATCATAGTTAACAAAAGGCATACGTGGTGAATGAGGTGGAGTTAGTACAATTAATGTAGGGAAATTAGGGATGTGGAGTAACAGGAAAATGAAATTTGAAGCATTCATTCATAATGATGACCCGAAGTGCTTCCATGTGGTTGTATAAGGGACACAAAAAATGATAGTGATGGGTCGTATTAATTTTGAGGATTAGGTGTTATTAAAAGATGACGGGCAAGTAAAAAAATGAAGATGGGCAAGAAGTTCGAGGACAAAAAAAAAGAGGTAACCATCAAAAATTGTTTTCATTTTTTGTTAACAATTGTGAACATTTGCGAAGTTTTAAAAATCACAAAAGCAGATTACGAAGAGTGTGATTGAAAAACTGCAGACAATAACAAAAAGAAAAGGAAGCATAGAAGAGTGAGCACAAATGGAGACAGGAGGAGGAAGCAAAATTGTCGAGAAAAAAAGAATTAAAAGAAGAGTTGTGAAAAGCAGAAATTAAAGGAGTGCTAAATATTTAACTATTGATTATAAGGTCATTGCCGCATTCTTCATCATCTTTAGAATGTGCAAAAGGAAAAACGTACAATGAGACAATTTGTGTAGACGATAATTCATGATATAGATCAAATTGGAACATCTATAGTTGAAGTTTTATGCAGAAGCAAAAGATGTTAGCATGCAAGTGTGCAAACATGACCATGAGCTACATTAGTGGATTCAATGTTCATTGAAGAATCATAGGAAAACAAAGTTGTGGAATAATAATTTGTGGAGGCACAAACAATGTAAATGGACACAAGGGAGGAGGACATTGCGGCAAAAGTATAACCATCCATAGAAGTGCAGGCATTGATTATTCAATTTTCTTTGCAAATAAATTTAAATCACTATCATGTATCATAAATGTCAAACATGTGTTTCACATCAATCCATGATGAACCAATTTTTTTAAAACAACATTAATTTAAACTTATCAAATTGAATGGTTACAATGTAAATTTCTTCAATATAAGTGTACAAAACATATTCATATGACAAAATAGTATGAATCTTGATTTTTTAGTAGCTATACATAAAAGGGAATGATGATGCATAATGTGAACAAATCACAACAAATCAATGTGTTTTGATTTTGATAAAAACCTTATCAATTTTATGCAAGAATCTTAATGGTTAACCATGGGTGACAAGCTTGCTTTTCTTAATTCAAATTTTCTTCACATGTTGTCAAGATTATTTCTACAAAGAATATAGTGAAAGTTTGAAAACCTATTCAAGCATATTTGGAACAAATGGAAAGGGTAATAAAACTTGCAATATTGTAAACAAATATATATCACAATTTATAATAAAAAGTGCAATCGAGAACTAAAAGCAATGCGTAGAATAATTGAAACTTACATTATGTTTTCATGATGTGATTGGAACGAAATCTTAACTTCTCACATAATATAAGGCAACAACATTTGCCATGGTAGAAACATAATCATCCATGTGAGCAAGAATCATTTATGAATAAGTAGTTTAGATATCAAATGAACTTATTTTATTTCTTCATGGGATCTTTGTTTTGTCAAATAGTAACTTCCTTACTCCTTTGTCCTTTTCACCTACATGATTCATATGAAAAGGCAAATTAGCATGTAGCTTTCATGCCCATGTTCTATGTACTAAAATAATTTAATAATCTATCTTTTTCAAGTGTAAATACCTAGTTCCTTTCCATGACATTGTCCACCTACATGCACACAAAAAAGATTTAAAAAAAAATATGGGACAAATCATGATGAAAATTTACTTGAAGTATATGGCAACATAAAAGAACCTTACCCTTGGGCCCAAGGGCATTACATTCATATTTGTAACAAAAAAAGTATTGTCTTTTGATATTAAATGTTTAATGTAACCAAATATTTATTACAATGTTTATTTTGAGTATTATAGGATCAAACATAATTTTCAATATCTATGAATGCAATGAATTTTGAAATCACCAATTTTCAATATAAAAATGTTTTTTCATGAAAATATAATGCATATAATAATTAGTAAATGAAGACATTTACGAAATAATAAGCCTTATTAATGAAATTGAAATATTAAAATTTAATTCTATATGTTGGATGCAAAAAAAATAAAAATTATGAATGTAATGTTTTCCATTTTCACCATCAATGTCAAATAAACTAATATCAATGTATGGCCACACATTGTGCTTCTTAAAAGAAAATTATGATGAATTTTTTTTCATAAAATAAAATAAAATAAACATGTTTATCTCGAAAAATTCACCGCTTTGGGAAATTCAAGAAATCGATGACAATTCTAGTATTTTTTGGATCATCTAGGGAGGCCAAATATTGTTAATATTTTTTGTTTTGTATATTTGTTGGCCTCCTAATGAATTTAGTGTTTTTAAAAATTTGTCAACTTTCAAATGGCCAATTGTTAATTCTGAACTTTCAAAAGGCTTTTAGAATTAAGTTCTATATACATGAAGAAACTTTGACATTGGGTCTAAAGTAATGGTAGTAGTATGCATACAAACAATGTTGTAGCACACACTCAATATTCATGTAGACATTTTAGAAATAGTTTGGACTTTGAGATTTGTGTAATGGTTCATACAATTCACCCCATTGTTAAGGGCAAGATTGTATTATAGTAATCAGGCCATATAAGCATAAAAAGTAGGTAAAATTGTAATGTTGATTTTGAAACAAATTGGATAGAGTAAATGAATCAATAGTTCCATGGTATGGTAGATAATTTACCTTGTTGAATTGGAATAAAACAATTTGTGGGAGTTTTTTTTTTCTCCAAAAGTGAGTGCCAATGTGGAAGTGTAGAGACAAGAGAGAGTAGAACAATAGAAGATAGAACAGTATGAAATAGAACAATTTTTGAGGATGAACCATGATAATTTATCTTTTTTTTGTATTTTTCTAATATTTATTGTTCTTCCCTACATATCAGTATGAGAAGTAAAATTGTGGCATAATTATGATAGATTCATAACTATGCATATTGTACTTGGGCTATGGTACATGTGATTGTTGAAATATTATGGATGATGTATGGATTTCTATTATAAATTTTGCATAAATGGAAATAACATGTATAAAAACAAAAATTATAATTGAACCAATGGTGGAATATTAGGATTTACCACCCGTCAGCCCTATAATTAGTTTGGTTATTTGTAGCATCAATTTCTATTGACATTGTTGTCAAAAGAATTAAACCCCAACTTTATTATCAACAACAAATATTTAACCTTGCAGTCTACATTATATTCATAGACTACAACCACTAAACCTTAAAGCTCTAATCCCTTGAATTTCAAGACTTTGGAGTGACATAAATTTTACAAGATTTCTAGAATCAAGAGTTTCAAGAGAAAAAACTCAAACAACATCTTGAAAACCTTGAAATCAATAGGATATTATCCATTGCATATTAATATAAAGTAGTTAAATTTTCAATTTAAAAAATTTATTGGAATATTTTTGAATTTTTAAAAAATCTAAATTATTTTGAAATATTCTTTCTAAATTATTCTGGAATATAATTCTTGTTAAATAACTTTGGAAAATTCCTTCCAAATTATTATGCCATATTATTTTGAATTATTTTGGAATATTCCTCCTGAATTATTTTAAAACATCCTTTTTGAATTAGTTAAAAATTCCTTCTACATTTAACTTGGAATATTCTTTCCAAATTATTTTAAAATAATATTTAGTGCATGAAAAAAGTAGCCAAAATATGGTGACACCTAAAGAAGAATTGTCAGTTGAAATGTTGTTAACATTTGACATGACAAAGATAATTTTGACTTAAGCTAATAAAAAAAATTCATGGGTGAAGTGGCCCAAATTAATAAAAAAATTTAAATAGGAAAACCTTGCCATCATTTGCAAATTCATAATTGTAGGGGGTGGAAACAAAGGGGTGGTGATGTATGGTAACACCTCCCTCTTTATTCCTTTCACATTTTCCCCACCCTCCCCCTCACTCTCACTCTTCTAGTTTGTATCACAACTTTTCTCCTCATACTTTTTTCTCATCTCTAGAGAGTTTCAATTTCATTAATTTGAAGTAAGCTATTTTTTCATCTCTTTTGAAAAATCCATTCATTTTAAACCTTCCATCTTCTAACTACTTTTTGCTTTTTTATCTCCTTCTTCTTCTTCTTGTGAAGAGAGAAAATAGTTAGGGTCCAAGGAAGAGAGATGTTCGACATTGACAACAGTTGCGAAGGAATTGTTGTAGATGTAGAGGCAACTATTGAACAGTTCGAAGAAACCTTCTCACAAGTGTGAATGTTTTTTTCCCTTTTAGAATTCACAACTTCCTAGGTTTAAAAACCTCTTGAAAACTTGCAATTTGTTTTGTTGGCAGAGTTTTCGTTGTAAATGAATTTCCTTTCTATAGAGTTCTTTTACTACTTCTTATCTAATTTGCGCAAAGTTCTCCTACAAGTTAGAATATCCTTGCCATAGAGCTCTCTTTAGGTTCTGCACAATTTGGAAAGTTGACGCTAGTGTCTTTAGAGTTGTAGAGAATTTGTAGAATTATAGATCTGCATCACATTGTAATCAAGTTTTTGCTTTTGGCATTATTTTTTTGGCCTTGTTTTTCAATTCTGGATCATTGGATGTGCTTATCTAATTTGAAAGAACCCATAGAAGCGAGGGGAATTATTCTTGACCTAAAACTCGTTGGAGCTTAATTATGTCAAATTGTTTATGGATGAGGGTTTAATGGCCTAGGGTTTGATCTTAGAACAAGTTCTCCACTTGGGATAGTTGAGACAATCAAAAACCCTATGTCCTTGAGATAGAGATCGTGTGAAAGTGAATCACCCAACTTTTTTATTTTCTTCGACATCCTTTTAATTTGTATACCTTACGCTGATGTTTTTTGCAGAATTATTGCATAGTAGTTGAGCATGGGATGGGATGCACTTCTTCTAATGGCAGACACAAAGTATGTCCTTGATTTCCTCATCCTAAGCAATTTAATTTTGTCTCATAGGATAGGAAAACAAGCAATTATGCACAAAAACAACAAATCAAGATCACACTTTACCAAGAACCTTATTCTACAATTGATACAGAATATGCAAGAATGTCCTTACACAAAAACCTGTGCATAATGTAGAAGTAAAGTTTAGTGTAAATATCAATTCAACATAAGCCTCATGACCAAAGCATTGAACTAGAATTGAAATTTATGCATTTCAGTCTAAACTTTTGGAGTTTATTGTAAGTTCACGAAAAAGCATTTAAGTGAATGCATTAATTGTAAGGATTTTAAGGGATTAGGGTTTTTCTTTAAGTGCAATTAATTGCGAGGGATATCCACACACAAACACAAACGAAATGATCTTGTGGTCACCATTTTGTCAGTTCCATATTTCACACAATCGAAGATTTGATGGTCATTAAATCGTTAACAATGTTAGTCCTTGGGGATGTAATGATTTAGTGGCCACCAGATCATTACCAATGCTAGTCCTCGCGGGCACAATGATTTGGTGGACACTAGATTGTTCCTGGTTCAATAATCGAAGACCTATTAATCTAGTGGTCACCAGATCGATACCATTGTTAGAGCAAGGGGATGTGATGATTTGGTGGCCACTAGATCATTGCATGGTTAGTATTGGAAGACCAAACGATCTAATTTTCACCAAATCGTTACTAACGATAGTCCTTGGGGACATAACGATTTGGTCATCACCAGATCGTTACCAACACTCATTTTCGCAGATGTAATGATTTGGTGGCCACTAGATCGTTATTAATGTTAATCTTTGGGGATGTGATGATCTAGTGGCCACCAGATTATTACAAAACACTACTACAGAATATGTCCCCAATCCACTGAACATTCCACTCAAGTTTCACTCAAATTGGGCCAAGTCCATTAAAGTGGATTATTGGAGATTTTTGGTGGAAGTGTTAGTGAAGTAGAACCCTATCCAAATGAGGTGTAATGTAATTCTTCATTTAATGGCCACTAGATTGTTTGCTTTAGATTCAAATATAGAAACAATTTGGTGCCCACAAGATCATTGCAAATCTATGGAAAAATTATGAGACATTTGGTGGCTGCCAAATTGTTTTTCCTCTATAGAGATATGGCAACTTAATGAATGGGGATAAGAAATATTACTATTTGGTGGTTGTTAGATCGTTTTTTTAATTTTGTTATTGTTCAAACAGTTCGCTCATCCATGTTACAGTGATCTTCGTATTCACCTCTCCACCAAAATCCTTGGGGAGAAATTGGGGTACAATGAGGAGTACAAGAATGCAGATGTTCACATTTGGATGTTAGACAAGGAGGTAGAGAAGTGGGGTATTGAGCTGATGATGGAAACACCACATATTGAATGGTGCTTCCAATTCGAAAAATGGATGGACCTTGACAACGTGAAATATGCGCATGTTGTTAACCTTAAAGCCTACAAGGATGATCTGTAAAAGGTCATGGTCTTCCTTTCACTTCCATTTCTACATCACAAGTTGGGATTGTCTATGAAATTTCAAAGATGGATGACAACTTACACCCAAAAAGTTTTGAAAGAAGAAGGTTCAAGGTTGCAAAATTCCCCAATAGGACATCTAGGTTAATACAACAAATGTGGGATGAGATGGTGATTTTGATAGTCATTTAGAAGGATACTAAAATGGTGATAACTTCTGAAGCAACTCAACCAAACATTGAAGGCTCCCAAAAAACAACAAAAGGAGGCCACAATAAAGGAAAAAAGGGAGAATACAATTGATGACCTTGTCATGAAAAATATCCCAAGGGCTTTGACGAGACTAAATGCAAGCATGTCAATGAATCAATAAGGAGGGAATTTTTAGACTGCTTCCCCCTTGGAAACAAGCATGTTGAAGGGGTAAAAGTTCATGTGGATATATTTTTGCCTTTTCTTGGGAGAATTGTGTACTACCCATTCAACAATACACACAAGAATGAAATAAAACATCGATTTTTGATGTTTCATTACAATGATCAACAATGTCCAATTTTTGCTATTATTGTTAATCCAAACAATCCAACTAAGATTCTAGAGACAAGACCAAGAAATTGGTCTACTTTTTTTAGTTTGATGTTTTTTATTGTGGGTGGACAACAAACAATCCAGGCCATGGAGGTAAATTTCATAGTATAGTTTCTTGTTGTTGATTCCCCACCCACTACTCTAATCGTTTCACTCAATTCCTCTAAGCTAATTTGTTGATTTATTTCCTCAAGAGATACTCATGATGGAAGATGTCAATGATGACATATGCAAGTGATTCCAAGCCTTTGGTATCATAGTTGTCTGGAATGTTAATTTTGTAAAGCTTTGCAAGGTTTTGTCAATCCTCAACAATCCAAATACATTGAAGAATTCAATCCTTTCATATAGGGAAAATCTTCAACATGCATGAAAAATATGGATTGAGTTTAGTTGACCAAGTTTAGAACTTAGACAAGACAAGAAGAAAACTCAAGCATATAAAGTAAAGTTTTTCAAAAATCATTTTCACACAAAATCAATGTTGAATGATTGCCTGAGGGATTGGAAATGATCAAACATGCTTTCTTGGTTTTTTGTAGAGCTTTGAGGCATCCCTCACAACTATGTTCATAGTTTGGTAAGTCAAGGAATGTATGTCAAACTTGCTATTTTCAAATATGCTCTATGAAGAGTGAAAGGAGACTTTGTTATTGTGGAAGAAGGAAAGATATTGGACGACTACAAAAAATTGCCTTCAAGACCATAGCTTGTGGGAAAGTCAACATTTAATTGCCTTGTAGGGTTGAAGGAATCTCACATGGTGAAGCTTACGCATGGTTTGTAAGCGATGAAATATTGTTGTAGGATCAACCTGCAACGAGAGGGAACTTGCACCTCTTGACAATGACGGAGTTTTGCTACAACGTCAAGAAAAGGAGGGTGATTTGAAATGATATCATGGTTTTCCATAGACATCTTCAACCAAGGGTGCAAAATCTACATCCTTACACTGAGGAGATCGATGTGGAAAAAAATGAAACTACAACATAAGTACATCAAGGTATTGTTTGTGCTACTGGAAAGGACGATAAGTGATGATTTCTTCAAGGGAAAAATCCATATGAATCCGTCCAAGGATCCTCCTTTTGATGAATTTAATGAGGTTTTCAAGTAATGGATTTCAATGTCCACTGAAGGAAACCCATAAATGGGCCTTGTGCACCTCAAATCACATTATAGGGTGCATCCACTTTTGGAATTCGATAGCCTTAAGGATGTTGTGGACAGCTATTCAAGGAATGTTAATTTCTTGAACCATAAGTCAAGGAAGACATTTGATGTGTTTTCAACAAATTTAAAAAAAAAAAGGACCTAGACATCTGTTTTTTAATAGATTGGAAAAGTGTTCTCTCAAGCTTGTTGTCCATGAAGGTTAGCTTCAAAACAATTGTTTGTATTTGCAACCAATTTTTTTTTAACAATTTGGTCATCACTTTATAGGAAGAAGACTTGATGGATGACATCTTTATGGGGTATGGATTTTACTAGGCTTCCAAGTAGGAAGTTCCTTTATCAAGGTCATCAGGCTTGAGGATGAACCTTCCACTTTTGGTATACACTTACCTTTTTCCTTCACAAGAAGGAAAGTATGTGCAAGCAAACATTTTGGCATCAAGGTGTCTTCCAGCGTGGGTCCCCATCTACGATTGTCCATTTTCGGAAGAGTAGAGGTTGTATAAGTTGGAACTCAACTTGGATGCGATTTGACTCATTCTGCAACCACTTTTGCATGTTGAATGGCGTGTTTAAGTATCTTCGGTCATGGAGTATTGACATATTTATGCTTGGTATGTTCTCGCAAATCCCAAATCTATTTCCATGTTTCAAGGTTTGTTAACCATTTTAGAATTTGAACTAATATCAACGGAATGTGCAAGAGAAGGTTCAAGTTTTTGAGCTCGTTCCCATGGACTTGTTCGATAAGGTTGAGGAGATTACAATGATTAGTCTATTGGTTTTGTATATAATACAAACCTAGTGCCCCTTGCAATTTGTGCTCCATCTCCACCTCCACCCACAAATGCCAAACAACAAGGGTTGGGTGCAAAGGAAGAACTATAGGAACAAGAAATATTCGTTGTTGCAAGAAGGAAGAAAACCAGGAGGAAACCTGCTCACAGGGTTGTTATTAAAGAGATAAGCATGAAAACAAGTAGCTATCCTATGTCAATCTCAAGGAATTCTCAGTTTCGTACGACTGAAAAGAGGAGAATGATAGATGATGAACACCTTTCCAGTGATATATGAGCATGACTTGACATCTTCTTTGCGAAATCGTCGTAGACGACCACTACTGCTAAGGAGGATGATGTTGAGGATTTAAATGATGATGATATTGGTATAGAGATGGATAAACAAGTTTCTCTCGAGGATTTGAGCCCACTTAAGGCTAGATTAAACTACAACTAATGACTTTCCTCATTAGGCATTGTATAATTCTTTTAAATTATGAATACATTTACATAGGATATTTTCTTTTAGTTTAACTCTATAATGTAGATTGCATCTAGTGGCCTCCAGATAGTTTCATATGTTCTTTCTTATGTTTCCATTACCAAATATTCTACATCTAGTGTCCAATCACATGCTTCTTTAATGTTTCCATAATGGCCACTAGATCATTGTATCTAGAGGCCACCAGAAAGGTTTGTCTTGTAAACCTATTTGGTGGCCTCCAAATACAACAATCTAATGGCCACTAAATACAACAATGTATCTAGTGGCCACCAGATGGAACAATCTGGTGGCCACTAGATCGACCTATTTGATGGTTACTAGATAAATCGATCTAATGGCCACCAGATCATTATATTTAATGGCCATTAGATAGGTTGATTTGGTGGCCATTAAATAGAAAGATATGGTGGCCACCAAATATAATGATCTGGTGGCCATTAGATCGACCTATTTGGTGGCCTCTAGATTTAATTTGGTGGCCATCAAACTTGTAGGTGGTTAAAGAATTCAATAAATAAAATTATGAAGGATTATGATTCCCTCCTCAATGTTTTTTTTTCAAAGTTTTGTTTTCTTCTCACTTGGTTTATTTGGAATTTTAGTTTGGTTGAATTCTCACCCTTTTTTACTTTCTATTTGTAGGTGAAGGTGCATTTGGGTCCGATGATTTTAATGAGTACACATATGAAGATTTGGATGATTAGGACAAGCTTGGGTCTATTTTTGGCCTTAGTGGAATTTGAAGGATGGTTGTTCAATTGTTTGGACAATTGGACGGGAGTGAATTGCATTGGAGACGGGATGTAAAAAGGCAAAAATGATGAAGGAAACCAATGCCATCTCTAGTCCAACCTTCGCCCCATTGAAGTTCTATGTCCCCACCTCATTTTTCACCTACGTTTCTCTCATCCCTCTAATAATTGGTCCTAACGTAGCTGTTGAGAAAGTTGAAAGAGATCTAGAGCTAGAAAGTTTCTAGAACTACAGCTTGAGAGTCTCTAGTAATATCATAGGAGTTTGTCAAGTGCAAAAGAGAAATGGGGAAAGGAAAGAATGTGAAAAGAAAGAAAAGAAAAGAAAAGAAAAGAGGTGAGAACATATCAACATATCGAGGTTGTGAAAGTCAAATCTTTAAATCTAGATCTAGATCTACTGTGAGAAGATCTTAGAACGAAACTTGGAGAGATTATAGAAGACTATAAGACGCTTTTATTCTCAAATTTTCAAAAGAAAAGGATATGTTTTGTGAGAGTTATGAGCCTTTGAAGACTCTATCCCAAATTTGGTTTTTTGGTCATATCTCCTCTGTTTGAGCCTTTTTGGATCTATAGCTTTGGGATTATATAGATCATGAAGGAATATATATGTGAGAGAAATTTCATGTCATTTGAATCTATATTGAGAGAGATCCAAACATCTAAAGTTTCAGTTTTAGTTTTGAAGTCAATTCCTTTTGAAAGTGATAACTCTTTATGGTCATCATCAATAGAGTTTAAATTTTGAGCAGATATAGAAAACATATATCTAATGTGTCTCCCAAAATCTCAAGGAGTTTGGAGTTGATGAGAGCAAGTTGAAAGTCATTTTGTGTTCAGGTCCTAGTTTGAGGTGACTTCAAGGAAGTAGCATGATCTCTCATTTTACGAAGTTAAATGAGTTGAAATTTTGAGAGAAGGTAGTAAACATAATTGTTCATGTTTTGTCAAAATTTTAAATTGATCCAAGGTCATATGTGAGCGGTGTAGCTTTACAAAGCTGCTATGATGGAAGTTTGTTTTGAGAAGACATCAAAATAATTTTTTGAAGTGGAGCAAATATAACTTGGGAGAACTTGAAGGAAGGAGTTTGAAGATTGGGAAGCGTAAATACATTATCAAGACCTTCATACAAAAGTGTGGTATGTAATCATGTACTTAATATCATACGAAATATTATACGAGATACGTACATATACATAAAACCTACGTATAGTATAGAATTTCATGTAATACTCAAGACATACATACATATGCAAGGTCCATCTTGTTCAACCCTAACCCTAACCCTAATCCTATAAACCTAAGGAAGGAAAACCCTAATCCAAATCCTAGAAACCCAAGGAAGGAATTAAAATCATTTGTGAAACCCCAAGAAGACATTGAATGTTGCCTTGAGAAATGGTGGACGGTCTTTCTCAAATTGCAATTGAGAAACTAGACAAAAATAATTTCCAAGTGTGAAAATTTAGGATTATGATTTTCTTAATGGGGAAAGGTTACTGGGAATTCATAACTGGTGATTAGAAAGAACCTCCTCGGTCTCCCAGAAAACCCCACACAACAACAAATTCAAGTTAATAAAACTTGGCATGAAAAAACAAGGAAAGTCTTGTATTGACTTTATGTGAGTGTGTTCGATTCCATGATTATGCATATTCAAGATGCAAAATCACCCAAGCAAGCTTGGGATACATTGGTGAAGATGTATAACACCAATACATAAGCTCGTAAAATGCAGCTCAAACAAGAGTTGCATAATCTATAGAAAAACAAGATGAACATCAGTGACTATTCTATAAAGGTGAAAAACCTTGCAGATGCTCTTGCATCTATAGGAACCCCTGTAGATGATGAAGATCTAGTGGCCGTCACCTTGAATGGACTTGAAAAAGACTATAGCCAGTTTCGTACTTCAATTACAGTTCAAAAAACATTTCCCAATTTCCAAGACTTAATAACATTACTTATAAGAGAAGAGATGAGAATTGTTAGTACTTCATCCAATGGAGGATCATAAGAAAGTGCTTTCTACTCAAATACTAATAAGGGTAGAGGTAGAGGTGGTAAAACTTCATTTCGAGGTCGACACAGAAGTTCACATGGTGGACATCATCAACATGAAGGTCAAGTTCATGGAGGTGAACGAGGAAACTTTGGAGGAAGAAGAAGTCAAGGAAGTCATGGAGGTTGTGGTGGAAGTCATCAAGGTCAACAACCAAATAACGATTCAAATTGCTACTACTGCAAGAAACCTGGGCACATGGCGAAGAATTGTTATCAAAGGGAACATGATGCACGAAATGGAAAGCTGCAACAAGGGAATTATGCATCAACTAGTAATCAAGGTGATGAGCAATTGTTTGTGATGCAACACATGGCAAATTCAATGATAGGAGGTGTATCAAACACCAATGTCTGGTATGTGAATTCTAGAGCTTCAAACCACATGATTAATCATCGAGAATGGTTTAGAGACAAAAAGGATTTGAAAACACCAGGGTTTGTGGAAACTGGTGATGACACTACACATCCCATCGCACAAATTGGCAAGGTGCCATTGTCCATGCAAGATGGGCAAACAAAGTATTTGAAAGATGTACTTCATGTTCCAACCATAACAAAAAATTTGGTCTTCATAGGCCAAATGGTGGAACAAGGTTTACAGGTGACATTCAACCCAAATGGATGTTTTGTGGAAGACATGAAGAACAAAGGCAAATTGATTGCAAAAGGGGAAAGGAATGGACGAATGTTCACCTTGGATGTGAACATGTTTGAGGTGAATTCCATGTTATTCACACATGGAAAAAGACCTGGAGACATTGGAATTTGGCACAAGCGGGTTGGCCATGTTGATTTCCAACGTCTTAAGTTGATGGAGAAATAGAATCTTGTTGGAGGCCTTCCCAAATTTGGAACAGAAGAGGTGATGTCAGAAGTTTGTGAAACATGCCAATTGGGGAAGCAAACTAAGCATCCATTCCTAGCACAAACAAGTCATGTAAGTTCCAAACCTTTGGAAATGATCCACTTAGATGTGTGGACCACGAAGACAAAATCCATTGGAGGATGTAAGTACTACGTGAGTTTCATTGATGACCACACAAGGAAGGTGTGGGTCTACTTCATGAAACACAAAGGTGAAGTGTTTGAACATTTTTTGAATTTCAAAGCAATGGTGGAGAAGGAGAAGGGTGTGAGCATCAAGTGCCTAAGGTTCGATGGAGGGGGAGAATATTTTTCAAATGAATTCAGTGAGTACTTGAAGGAGCATGGAATTCAAAGGAAACACTCATGTAGTTATTCCCCACAGTAGAATGGAGTTGTTGAAAGGAAAAACAGGCACATTACAGAAATAGCACGTGCCATGTTGATGAAAAGAATTTGCCAAATTACTTTTGGGCTAAAGTGGTTGTAATTGTAGTCTATATCATGAATCAAACACCCATAGCGATAGTTCATGGCATGACACCTGAAGAAAAATTCATAAGCAAGAAACCCGATGTCTCACACCTCATAGTGTTTGGTTGCATTGCATACGTGCATGTTCCTGATGAGAAGAGATCAAAACTAGACCCAAAAGTTAAGAAATGTATCTTCATTAGATATTCCTTAGAACAAAAAGGATATAAATGTTTCAATCCTTCCACTCGGAAGTTGCAAGTGAGTAGAGATGTTGTGTTTGATGAGATGGTTAGCTGGTACTCACCACTGAAGGTAGCAAAAGATGGAAAGGTTAGAAATGGTGATGTTTCATCAAATGTGGAATAAAAATCATAATTAATCAGTGGACCACAAGAGTCTTCAATTAGTGGGTCCAGTAGCACTCCATGGAAAGGAAGATTAAAATCTTCAAACATTGTACATAGTAGTTCTCAAACATCATCCAGAAATCCTCATGTAGATGATGAGTCAAGTGATTCAAAGAAGAGTGTGGGTGAAGAATCAAGAATCCCTTCAGTTACTACTCTTGGAGCTCGGATGGCTAAGAAAGTTTTGAAAACACCTGATAACAACAATGGAGTACGAAGATCCACACGAATCAAGTACCATGTACAAAGACTCACATATGATGGCTTTGTAACTCATCATTACGCATACATGGTGAGAGTTATACAGGAAGTTGAACACACTTGTTTTGAACAAGCAGTTGGAAACCCTAAATGGGACAATGCCATGGATGAAGAGATGGCGGCTTTGGATGCTAATGCTACTTGGGAATTAGTAGCTTTACCAGAGGACAAGAAAACAATTGGGTGCAAATGGGTGTACAAAGTTAAACACAATGTAGATGGATTTATGAGCAGATATAAAGCAAGATTGGTTGCCAAAGGTTATGCCCAAACTTATGGCATAGACTATGAGGAGACCTATAGTCGAGTTGCCAAAATGACAACTGTAAGAGCAATCATTGCTATGGCAGCAGCAAAAGGATGGTCTTTACATCAAATGGATGTAAAGAATGTTTTTCTTCATGGATATTTACATGAAGAAATGTACATGGAGCAACCACCAGGTTATGTGGACCAAACACATCCTAATTTGGTTTGTAGGTTGAAAAAAGTTTTGTACGGCTTGAAGTAAGCACCTAGAGCTTGGTCAGACAACATAGGTTAGTATCTTGTCACAAGTGGATTTCAAGCATCTAATGCGGATTTTTCACTATATGTGAAAAAGACAAATCATGGGATTATAATCATAGTCATCTATGTTGATGACATGATTATCTTTGCAGAAATCTTTGATTTGAAAAAGCTTTTGAAGTAAGTTTGAAATGAAGGATTTGGGAGAGTTGCATTACTTCCTCGGCATTGAGGTAATCCAGTCCCTTAAAGGGATATGGTTATTACAAAGGCAATATGCCTTGAACAAATTGACCGAATATGGGATGACGGGTTGCAAACCCATTTCAATTCCATTGGAGCAAAATGTGAAGTTAAGTGCAGATGAAGGAGACCTTGTGGAGGATACCGTTATGTATAAACGCATAGTGAGGAGTTTGATTTACATGACCATCATAAGGCTAGATTTGAGTTATGTAGTTGGAATGGTGAGTCAATTCATGCAAACACCACGAAAGCCAGGTTTGGATGTAGTGAGGCGCGTACTGAGGTACATAAAACATACATTATAGTGTGGAATTTTGTATGAAGCTAAGAGCCAGTTACAAGTACATGGATACATAGATGTTGGTTGGGTTGGCAATGTTTCAGATAGTAGATCGACTAGTGGTTTCATGTTTTCTTTTGGAAGTGGTGCTGTTAGTTGGAATAATAAGAAACAACCAACAGTTGCACTATTAAGCACAAAGGTAGAATACAGAGGTGCAACAATTGCTACATGTGAAATAGTTTGGTTACAAAAACTACTATCAGATTTGGGACAATTAGTGGATGTTCATGTTGTCATTTATTATGATAACATCGGTAGCATACTACTTGCTAACAACCTGGTCTATCATGCTAGGACAAAGCACATTGAGGTGCACTACCACTTTAATAAAGAAAAAGTTCTAGCAAAAGAAATTGACCTTATTCATGTTAGTGCCGAAAATCAAGTTGCTGACATTTTCACAAAGGCTTTAGGTACAGACAAGCTAAAGAAGTTTAGAAAAATGCTTGGTGTACTAGAAGTGGATTTGAGCTTGAGGGGGAGTGTTGAGAATTCAAGCTCAACTAGTTAGGTTTCATTAATTACTGGAGTAGGAAAGTAACTAGGTTACTTTCACAAGGTTGAATTACTTTATTTATTTATATTAGTTTGGTTATTTGTGGTTCGGTCTTTTAGTTAAATACCTTGGTGTTGATGGTTTGGTTCTATTTTTGTCATTACACAAGTTTGTGTATTTCATGTGACAAGAACCTTGAGGAGTTCTTGATGTTATGTTTTGTGTTGTGAGCATCACGTTATAGTTTCCTTTCAATAAAGATTTATGTTTGCAATTGAGTAGATTTCCTATTTGTTAACAGTAGCTACATTCGACCCTTGCAAGATTTGATGGGGTCGAAGTTGACACACTTCTAGGAGTTCTCCATGAATATGTTGAACAAGATAAGGGGAAAGAGCTCGCTTTTGGAGTATTTAAATCTCTTCCTCTTGTAGATGCAAAGGACATGGAGATGAGTCCTTTGCATGTGATTTTCAATTGGAAAGGGGTCCTTGTTGGGAAGGACTATTTCAAAATTAATCACCTCCTACCTCCATTGTTTAACTTAACTCGGGGTCCTACCTTATTAGGCAAGAACGTTATATCCAAGCTAGCTCCAAAGGAATTCCTCTCTAGGTGTTTATAATAGTTTACCATCTACATATGGACGTTTGTTTCACTTGCGAAGATGAATGCCTATTTGACAAAAATACTAAAATGAGTATTGAGATTGACCCGCAAAGGATTATGGGTCTAGATTTATGTAGGATTAATAAACACTTTATGTAGTTTGCCATCAAAGCAAACCATTATCGTGCCGATTGTCTCACTCATGATAAATAAATTTATCATAAGAACCTTTCTGATTTTTTCATGTGGTATCCTAATACTCACCTTGAAAATACATTGTTGGTAGATGATATGCCCTACATAATTTGCTTGAATCTACCCTTTAATGCCATCTTTGTTGAGTCCTATGAGTATGTGCCAAAAGAGGATAATTATTTAATGAAGATTCTTCTCCCATACTTATAGTTCCTTCATAACTTTGGGCTTAGTGTTCCCACCTTTATGGAGCTTTATCCTTTTGGTGCCATTAAAAGGATTGAAGAAAATGATGTCAAATTCCGGATGTTGGTAAAAAAATGCACCATGGCTTATTTTGCTAGTTTTTGTAGAAATTGTTTTACATCCATAGTAAGTAGTCCAAGTATTTTTTTTTCCTCCTTGCAATGTTTTTTTGGATTTTCCAATTTCATTCATTTATATGGTTAGTCTATTTTTGAACTTTCACAATTACTATTTGTCTGTTTTTTTTAGATTATTGGTGTGTCATTTCTTGAAGAGGTGAAAGATAGGGAGTCACCAAATTCACACATGGTTGATGAAATTCCACCAACTTTAGGTTTCGACTCCCAAATGCCTCAGGCACAAGATGTGGAGTCGCCAAATTCACACGTGGCTATGGAAATCAACTTGGATGATATTCCATTGACTTTGAGTTTTGATTTCGTAATGCCTTGTTTGCTTGTAGTAGAGGTGAGTCCATTTCATGTAATTTTTTATCTAAACAAAATTCTAATCACAACATGTTCAATAGAGGTTCTTGCATCATCATTCTTCATCTTGGATTGAAATCATTCTTGAAAAATGCCTTGCTCAATTCTAGGTGTATGTTTAACAGCTTGTATAGTGCCATTTTTTTGGAATCCTTTGATGGCCTTTGTGGGGAGGATCAATATTTGTTGGGGTTTGTTCTCCCTTACTTGGAAAATCTTCATTTGTTTGAATATGGTGTTCCCACCTTTGTTGAACATAATCCCTTTGGTAGATTAGATGTATTGATTGACTAATTTAGGGCCTTTTAAAATGTTATTTATGAAAAGTACTTGGACTTGCCAACCCATTTTTTGTAACAATATGAAATTGAAATTGGAACAAAAAGTACTTTATTAATTGTTCATCCTCAAATTTTGTTTGTTTGAATATCTCAAAACTTTCCTTTTGATAAAATTATTAAAAATATTTAATTATATTGCTTGAATGTTGCTTATGCTCTTTATCTGTAAAGCATTTAGTTTTGGCCTAGTGGGCCTTGGGTTGGAATTCACACTCCTGCCACCATCAAATGGCTGCCAGGTTGTGATTTGTGTGTTTTTAGTCCGTGTTATTATTGAATCCCTAGTTAAAATTATCCTTCCATATTCTGGATATCAACTTAATTCTCATAAATTTTGTGTTGGATGAACATCCCTTATGACAAGGATTGAGGCCTCTATTCATTCTCTTTGCTCTAACCTTTTTCTTTTTGGTAGGTGCATGATGTTTCTCTTTTTAATGCAAAGACATGGATTTGAACTTTTCAACTTCAATCTTGCACAACTTAAAGGCTCGTCATTTTTAGTGTCAATGGTGTCCTTTGCTACTTTCCAAAGTGTGCTTTTCTTCAAGGAGATCGACGAAAGATTAGGCAATTTTTTAATGTTTCCAAGTTGGAAATTCATGCTAGAGTATAGGATTTCATTTCTTGAACATTTGAACATTTTTACATTGCTATTTGGTCACATATGTTGTTAGAAGATGTCTTTGAAATTCTACCTTTGTTGATGCCCCAAAATTCTCATTCATCAATTTGTGTTTGTTTGGGGACATGAACAATGCACTACAACAACATGTCAGTTCACACGCTCAGTTTATGACTATTTAAAGGACTTGGATTGAATTCACCTTGCTTGTAGAGGTCTACCTTATGGGCATATGGATCAAACATTACTCATTGATGATGAGCTTAACAAGGCCCTTTGAAATCCAAAATGGAGTGAACTTTTCCTTGAGCCATTCAAAGGACGTGAGTTATCCAAGAACAAGGTGTAATGGTTAGACCTTGCATCTTAGTTGTGGCCGCCATTGAAAGGTTTGCCCTATGCAAAGATGATTTATGCCCATTTTGTAATCATTATGTAGTTTTCGAAGTCGCCATTTAGTTCTCGATATTCATCTTATTCTTGGTTCAAATAGTTTGAAGGAAGTTTGAACAGGGATCTGGCAATATCCCAACTTCCTTTAGGTGACATCCTAAGTAAACCCTAAACCCATCCTTGTTTCAGTTATGTTTTCCATGTTTTTCATTTCATGTTCGTTTAATTATCTTTTTTTTTTTTTGGTCTAATGCTTGTAGTTATGGGGAAATTTCAATTATTCATTTTTATTTGTAGCAGATTTTGATCTTTGTTTGCAAACCATGTGAAAGCATTTGCAATTTTTTTAATTGGTAGAAAATCATGTTGTCGACTAGGTTTTCTTTTTTAAAGAAGCAAAGGATGTAGTTGCATATTTGACTCTTGGTTTAAAAGGTTAGACGATTCCTCAAATTTGATTGCTTTTAGAGTGGAATTTTAATTTTAATAGCTCATATGCTAAAAACTTATAGGGATCACAAGATAGTTTTATACTCAATGTATTTGTATGAAATCAATAAATTGATATTCATTATTTTTCGTGCACTTGATGTTTACTTTCGTTGTTGGCTTTAGTGGGTGAAATTCATATTTCATATTTCATAATAAATAATTTTTTTCTATTCAAGGTTACATGTTGAATGTATATGTCTTAGTATGTTTCTAGCTATTTCTATTGTACCCATTGGTGGCCACCAGATGATTTTATTTTCTAATAAATAACTCTTTTCAATTGCTTAATGCCCTACAAGCTTTTCTATTGAATGGTCCACTAACGGTTTATGAAATACAATAACTTTAGGTATTTAAAATTCTTTTGTCAAGATACTTTGCAGAAGTCAATGACATAAAATTTAGTAGATATTTTAGATTGTGTTTCTTGATTTTGCCATTAAATTGTTTACTTCATGACACTAGGGTTATTTTTGAAAATAATTGCAAAAGACACTTTTAGTCGCCTAAGACAAGTTGAAAAATGGGTTTTTTCTACTAGTGTGATGTTATGCAATGTTTTAGTTCTGCACCCCTCTTTTTATGGACTTCTAGTTTTTCAAATTTGGTGGCCACCATGTTTATTTATTGTCATGAATGTTGATTGTTCTCATGGTGGAAAAAAATTCTTATGCAAATTTTGTTGTTTCAACACCTTGTTTGGTGCCCACCATGTTGAAAATGTTATTCTAGTTATTTTTAAACTCTCAAAATTCATTGTTTTTATTTTTGGACTTTTTCAAAGTCCAAAATTAATTAAATATGTGTTAATGGCTCTAGGAAACTATGATTGGTGCAAACAAAGCTAAACTTGAGAAACTTAAAAAGGTTTACATATTTTGGGTAATCTTTAATCCATTTTTATCTACTTGGTTGTGATTAAACAAATGCAAGGGGACTAAAGCTGACAAAATTGAAAGAGAAACTTGTAATGGCTTTTATGTGCTTTATTCAATTTGGATTTCTATCTATTTGGTTTTTTTAGGAATGAATTCAAAGGGATAGGTGTAGGCAAAATTAAAGGAGAACCTTCCAAAAGTTCATGATGTATTTTATTTTAATCCCTGATTTATATATAGTAAAGTTTTTCATGGATCAATTCAAGGGGATTAATGCAGGCAAAGTTGAAGGAAAAATTTACAACTTGGTTTAAATTGTCACAACCTTACCTTGGGAGAGTGTGAGGATGAAATTCACACTCCCAAAGTTGGGACTTGGGAGTCCTCCGAGACTCCCGAAACTTCAAAGCTCAATTGTAGGGGTCAAAACATTTTGCATTGGGGTGTTTATTATATCATTGAAAAGTTATTGAAGTGTAAATGTCGAAAATGGCCTTGCATGGGCCATTTGGACATATGCAACACAAGTTATGGCAAAAAGAAGGGCTGGGAGTCAAACTAATAGTTTGACTCCCGACCACTAAAAGTCGGGAATCGACCCGACGCCGATGCGTGCAAGTGAAGTGCAACACACTGTTGAAAAGCTCTCAAGGAGAGCTACAAGTTTTCTTTAGACCTCAATTCAATTGGAGGTCTGAGCAAAGAGTTATGATCGCTCAAAGTCCTGGGAGTCCAAACCGGGACAGTTTCGGGACTCCTCTTTGGGAGTCCCGGGACAAAAAGCCATTCGGATGTGGGTGTCGCGGAGAGGCACAAAGTATACTATATGGGGGGAGGTGGTGGCTTCCCCCAAGTCCGGGCTGTGGTGAGTCAAGTGAGTCCAGAGTTGCTCGTGGCTTGTCCTAGCACCATGGGTGTTCCAGAATGTGAACTAACCAACTTGTTGGTTGGTTTGATGCAGCTTTGAGTAAGTGAATAGCTTGTCACTCTTCCTAGTCCCATCCTAGAACTTCAGCACGCCCCTCTACCCTTTTTAGTGCTGAGAGCTGGGAGCGTGCCCCGAATCCCCCACAATTTTGCAACTTGAGTGACTTAGGCCCAACTTGGGGCTAACTAGGGACTTGGGAGCGAGTCATAAATGATGTGTTTTTCTCAATCTCATTATGTTTAGTACGTAGTTTTTGACATCAAATCAATTCAATTGGATTATTGTAGGTAGAGCTTTTAGGAAACTTGCAAAGGTTTATGATGTGTTCATCATCTTTAATCCATTTTTGTGTATAGTTGGTTATTTGATGAATAAATTCAAGCGGACTCTAACATAAGTAGAAAACATTGTAAAGTTCTGTGATGTATGATCCTTAATCCATTTTTGTTTAATGTGTTTTTTGATGAATGAATTCAAAAATGACTATAATGCATATAAACCTTCAAGAGAAACTTGTAAACATGTACATGTACATCATGATGCAAGTTGTTTTTAAAATCCATTTTTGTCAAATTGGATTTTGACTCAAAAAAAATTCAACAAAACTAGTGTAAGCAAAGTTTAATTAAGGAAAAATTTGCAAAGGTTTATGATATCCATTGCTTTTCCTTGGCTTTTCAAAATTCAAATCAATTGTGGAGGTTAAATTAAATCATGTCTACATGCAAAGCTAAATTAGGAGAACCTTGCAAAGGTTTATGATGTGAATCATTTGCAAATCACATTTAAATAATGAAAATTGAATGCCCGTGCATTATTAAGTTTTTTTTGTACATGCAAAACTAAAAATGAACTTAACAAAATCAGATTGAAAATCAAACAGATGTCACAAAGGTTTGTTCATTTAGTTCTACCTATAGGAGCAATACTTGTGAATTGAAAAACCACTAGCATACAAAATCATTAAGGCATTTGTAGATCAAGAAAATGTCAACAACCCACCAAATCCACATAAGAAATTTGTTAGTTGACAACCCACCTAATTTGGTTCCTTGATTTCTCCACCAAGTTGCTATTATAAACTAAACCCCAAATTTGTCAACAACCTACCTTATAAACAAACTACCCATAAGTTTGAAAATCCCAATGGGGACAATAAGAAGTAATCATTTAGAACAATAGAAAGAATATTCATTATGGGAGTTATTAATACCTAGCAAGTTTCAATTTTTTATGGCAACTACTTTTCCATTCCTTCTCATTTGCTTCCTTGATTTTACTATTTTGGTTGCCAAATCAAATATAATGCATTTGCTTCCTTAATTTCTCCACTTTTGTTGCCAAATCAAAATATAATTTACATTTGCCGATTTGATTTTTCCACCTTTGTTGCCAAGCCAAACACCAAGTATGTCAACCCACCCAAACAACTTTGTAAACAAACCACCCACAAATTTGAAAATCCCAAAGTGGCGATAGTAAGAAATAAAATCATTAGGAATCATAGATTAATTTTTAATTCATTACAAAATTCATTATGGGAGTTATTAATACCTGCCAAACTTTTGTTGAAATTTTTTCATCCCTTCATTTGCTTCCTTGGTTTCTCCACTTTTGTTGCCAAATCAAATATAATACATTTACTTCTTTAATTTTTCCACCTTTGTTGTTAAGCTAAACACCAAATCTGTCAACAACCCACCCAAACAAGTTTATAAACAAACCACCCATAAATTTGAAAATCCCAAAATGGGAGCAAAAAGAAATAACATAAAAAAAGTCATTAATTGAAATAGGAGACAAGACCCAATTGATCAGTAATTTGCATATTTCAATTATAGTGAAAGTTTGTGTTCACTATAGGTTGATTCACATCTTGAGCTCTAGTAAGCCATTGCAAATAAAATAATTTAATATGTTGTATTTAGTCCAACTTCTAGCTTTAGCATATTCATGAACTTGGTTTTGTCATTGCACTCATCTAAAAGGCCACCACTCAACAAATTGTGAACCTCCTCTTTGTTTAAATGAACCCCCACCATATGCGCACCATCCTGAAGTATTTTCTAGAGACCATCCTTTTTTGGAATTCAGCACAACCACTACTAGAAATTTTGTCTTTTGCAACTTGTCTTATGCAACTAAAAACTCTCACATGCAACTATTTTGGAGTTGCATGCGACATTTTTTAGTTGCATAAGACAAGTTGCAAAAGACAAAATTTCTAGTAGTGAACATACCAATTATTTGCACTTGTAGCCATACAATTGTACTATGAAACAAAAGAATGCAAAACCATTACATTACCCATATCTAAGATGGAAAATGTTTTAGACAAAATGGGTGTACAATGTGCCAATTGCAATGGAAAGATAGTCCACCATTCTGTTCACATGAATGAGCTAGTGTCAATAACCAGATGATTGCCTAGCTAGGTCCCACTTACCACACAAGATTATGATGATTTAGATCTAAAGAAGGAAAAAATCTACAAAGTTTTGGATGCATTGAACATGAGTTCAAACCCTAAAACCACTATCCATGGGTTTCAAACACTTTTCAGTTCAAAAGTACTTAAAGTCTTTGAATGAGAAATGAAGGAATTTTATGAGCACTCTATCATTATCTGAGATGGGAAATTTTAAGTAATTATACTAGAATTATGTTTTTGATTACCTTTAGAAGTTGCATTTGCTACAACAAACAAACACCAGCACATGATTAGATACCATTGACATAAACTTTTGGTCTTTGATTATGAACTATTGTTCTCACAAAACTATTCTGGGTCTTATACATCACACTAACTTAAATAACCCATGAATAATTATTTCTCTAGCCATGAGGAAGCTTTCATTTAGCTTTTCAAGCCATTGCCCTATTGCACCTATGGCTTCCATTTCTGTAGTTACATCTTTCACTTCATTTCCCATCTCTATTATGCCTTTTAGCTTTGGATATTGTAGCAGAAAGCTTAGGCACAATGATCCACTACAAACTGAACATTGGACCTATCCCTCATTTCCTCACTTTTGTTGCTAAACCAAACCAAACACCATTCATTTGCTTCCTTGAGTTCTCCACTTTTGTTGCCAAATCTAAAATTTTGGCATTTGTGTAATTTGCTTATATTGAATTCTCCACCTTTGTTGCAAAAATCCAACCCCAAATTTGTCAACAACCCACCACTACCATTTGTAATCAAACTAGGTCCACAATGAGAAATCCGAAAGTGGGCAAATCAAGAAACAAGGAAATCAAAGTAGCCATAGAACTAAAGTTCATAATTATGTAAAGTTCTATCTTTACCTACCATGTCTTTGTTAAAGCTTATTTTTCATTCCTTCATTAGCTTCATTGATTTCTCCATCTTTGTTGCCATTTACCAAACCTACCCAAGAAGAAAAGAGAATAACCCGTAAGTTGGAATAGGTTAAACAACTTCACTTCAATCCTTGTTTGTTCCCCTAGTCTCCATAGGCTTGCAACCTGTGAGAATTCCCATGTGGTTAGGTTAGTTAATGCCAATTTAGGGTTCCTAAAACAACCCACACTTAATTTAACAATTGTCAAAAATAAATCCCAAATACTATGTAATGAGCCCTACATTTCTACACATGCTCTACTTGAATTGTCATTACATCTATAAGTTCTCAAAGTCAAAAGGGTATGAAAAACTATAAGCAAACAGAAAGTTGAACAAAGTATATTGCCCAAACTACAAATCTATGAATGAGACATTGTAGCATTTACTTGAAACAAAGGGCTAATAAGATCTCTTCATTAAATATAATCATGGTAGGAGTGCATTCCTTGATTTCAAAAAATGAATGATAGAATGTTGTGGTATAGAAAACAACATAGCTAATGTAAGCCATAAGAATAATAACACCATTTGCAAAAATGTAATAAATGACAACACTCATGAAATTGATCAATGAAGGATTGGTTTTTGTACAAAAAATAGTGATAAAGAAATACAACAATAGGGGTCCCATAACCAAGGAAAGGACTAGGATAGGAAGCCTTGAATTAGCTTCCATGTAGGTGACAATTGATGGAAGAGTCAATCAAATCCCAAGTACAAGCTTGTTACATCAATGTAATCAACACAACTACTACAAATAGCTTGCAAGCTACCCAAATGAACTTGTTGATTAGTTGACACACTTGTAGGCTGAAAATGATTTTGCTTATATAAGAAATTAGAAAGTGGAAAAGTCAACACACGAAATATCCATTGCATTATGGAGAATCAAAAGAGATACTTCTTAGCATCAACCAACCAACCTACAATCCATGTACACTTAGAGAAATTGGCTTGTAGTTGTTGATAATGACACTTTGAAGCTGACATCATATGCACACTATGGGTCAACCTACAAAGGACCACCGCCATATAAATGCTTGGGAAATAGATGCACTGTAATTCATCATCTTCATCAAATTTAACCCTCTACTTGAGCTTACATGGGTTCCAACATTTGAACTCCAACTTTAAGCCTAGTAAGTTTTTTGAATTGTACTTGTGTCGCAACCCTAGTTTTGAGCTTGTGACGAAAACAAGGGCTTGCAAAGGTGCGGGCCAAGAGTGAAGCCAGAAAGTCACATTTCGTGTTCCTGGGAATGTAGGAGAGTGTGAGAAAATGAACCCCCACACTCCCAAGTGAGCTCCCATTCTGGGAATTGGAGTTTCGATGGACTTCTGAATCCTCAAAGGGTGATTGCAGGGGTCAAAACTCATTGGATTGAAAAGTTCCTTATATCATTGGAAAGATCTTAGAACCGAGATGTCTAAAATGGGCTTGCATGACCCATTTGCATACTTAAAACATAAGTTATGGCCAAAAGAAGGGCCAAAAGTCAAATTACCAATTTGATTCCCAATCACTAAAAGTTGGGAATTGCCTTGATTTACTTGTGTAGGTGACATGCCACATAATGTTGAAAATCTCTTGACAAGGGTCACAATTTTACTTTAGACCTCACTTTAATCGAAGGTTTGCACAAGAAATTATGGGCCTCCAAAGTCGTGGGAGTCCCAATTTTGAAAATTTCAAGACTCCCAACTTGGGAGTCCTAGGACAAAATGACATTTGGGTGCAGGCCCCGTGACCATGCACAAAGAATACTATAAATGGGAAGGTGGTGGCTTCTTCCAAGTTTGGGCCGTGGTGAATCTTGTGAGTTCATGTTTGCCTGTGGTTCGTTTGTGCACCAAAAGTGCTTTAATTATGCATTAATCAACTTGATGTTTGGTTTATGTAGGTCTGTGTGAATAATTAACCTGCTTGTCGCTCGTCCTAGTCCCCATCTCGGAGCTCCAGCACACCCTTCTACCCTCAAAGTGTTGTGAGCCAGGGAGCATGCCCCAACTCTTTATCTTTCTGTTGTTTTCACCTTGGACTCACATTTGAGTTTTTTAAAGAGCTTCAGGGTGCATCAACCTGCAATTCCAATACCTCAACTTGATTGCTGAAATTGGAAGGGGTTGGAAGTTGGGAGGTTAAATTATTACTTCTAAAACCACCCCAAATAATAGATCAAATGATTACAACCAAGGTTCATTGGTGAAATGTAAAACAAGTTGAAAGCTTATTTACTTTTATTAGATGATTAAGAAGATTGCCCATTGTCATCTTCATTATCTCCATCATTGCTCTCTTTCTCAATGGAATTATAGTCATCAACTACTCCTTTAATTTGTTCATAGTTATTTTGTAGAAGGCTATACACTGTGAATCACCCTTTTGACAATGTGATTTCTATATCATAGGGAATTTGGATGCCATGATAAGATGCAAATAGATGAATGCTAGCCCTTGATATCTAATTAGAACAAAAGAGGTCTTTGCTCGTCCTTATTGCTTGTAATGTTGGCCAATCACAATATCTCATCCTTGATTTTAACACTTTGTTGCTAATCATTTAGCACTACATCGACTTCAATTGTGTGCAATGTTTTCAAACATTTTAGAATGTAAAAATCAGCCCCTTTTGCATTTCCTGCCTTTGCCCTCATTGCAAAATTATCGCCAACCTCCAAATCAGAAGCTAAGTTGTTGCTCCCACTTCCTGTACCCCAATTTGAATCGTCCAACTCAATGTCACATAGAACATAAGTTGCATCACATGGTTCCAAAGTGACTAGCTTCCAAGGCAAATAAACAAATAAACAAACAAACCTATAGACAAACAAACATTTGACATTCCATCAATGTAGTGGCAATAGAAGCAGGAAAAATCCCTGACTTGCAAAAGTACGTTGTTGTAATGACTCATTGAATGCACTAAGGGCATGTTGTGAAAACCACTCACAATCTTGTAATTAAAACCATGAGTTCTATTTACATCCCCAATCTTCATCTCCCAAAACACACATTGCATTTGCTATCTAGTTGATGCATATGCAACATGAGGTAATGACATATTGGTTCTCAAAAAGTTAACAACATCTAATGCATTATGAAGGATTTCTCCATTAGCCTTCAATTGCTCCTTCCAAATAGCTTGCTTCAAACAAGCTCTAGCCCCATCATGAAGGCCTTTTCCATGCCCTGTCCCCCAATAGTGCCACTCCATGGCACATCTAGATGCTAGCTCATTGCATTGGGTCAAGCTTGGGTACCTAGTTACATGAAACCAATTTCTTGCTTCCTTGAATTGTGACACACACCAATCACTTCAAATAGTGTGCTTCTTGGGATAGAAGTTGGTATTAGTTAAATGACCCCAATGTAGACTGAAACATTTTTGGACAAACAAGTTATAATGTTTTTTGTCATTAGAACAATAATAATGGTACTATGTAATTAAACGATAGCTTTTAGGTTCATTTTGATTATGATCAAGGTTCATTTTGTATGTAATATGCACTCAATATAAAATAGTCATTTGAAAATTATACCAATGTTGTTTTTTAACCTCATTTTGTTATTTGAAACTATAATTTTTTACAAAATCTATCAAATATAATATTTCACCAACTTTTAATTTCTCAATACTAACCTTGTATGTTATATCTTGCCATTTTGCCACATGATTATGTAGCACAAATTTTGCAAACTTAGGTGTAACATATGCAAGAAACTCTCTTGGACTAGTTAGCTTTGTTTCCAACCTAGTTATTTCCTTCTGTTCCCCACTTTTAGGGTGGTTGCAAGGTAAGGTGGACTAATTTCGGCAAATAAATAGTCAATATAAAGTCCATTCAATAATGTTAAAATTGCATTATACTATGATGTCATTATTTAAACTAGTGGTAACCCGCGCCTGCAAGGCACAGCATAGCATTGAAGCTTTTTAAAATTTTCAAACAATCGGTGTGGCTATATAACCACGGTTCCCAAATTTTCAGGAAAAAAAAAAGAAAGTCTAAGAACTAGTGCGCTTTTTTACTAGTTCTTTCGTAAAACCTCTGGTTCTTTTTTTGAAAGATTTGGAACCAGTGATTCTTTGATTATGGGGAAAAAAATTCAAAGAACCGGAACCAACATTGGAACCAACCACCATTAGCGGGTTATTAGAAAGGTGGTTCTTACCATTCGTTCTCACGGTTCTCAAAAAATCAATGAACTGGCTGTTAAACACCGGTTTCCATCGGATCACACTGGGCCAAAGTGATTCCACACCCGCCGGCGCACCATCCATCCACTAGATGCCTAAACTTGTTGTGGATGAACCTGAACCAGTTATAACATCACTGACTGACTGACAGACTTGCTGAATTAATATATAAGATGTGGTTGATGAGATAACAAAGATTATGTGAATAAAATCCCAAATACATAATTCTTTAACATGCATGTTAAAGGAAAAAAATTTGAAATCCATCAAAAAATGAATATGATATGAACTTTTGAAAATAAGGTCCATTTTAAAACATTTAAAAGTCCATATCTTCTTTTGGGTTAAAGTTTTTTTAAACAATTGTTTTGTCTATGTCACTTTTGCTTTAATATATCATATATTGACTCCTATAAAATTACCTAAACAAAATTCATAAACAAAAATGTATTTGTATCAAGCCATAGACGAAAGACTAATCCATATTTTTCAATTTCAAAAGTCCCATACTCTATATTTGGATAATACATGTTATAATTTTTTATGTAGATGTTTTCTTATTCAAGTTAAGAATCTTAATTCAATGGAAAATTTGGCATAATGATGATTTATGGCATGTTAATGACATGTTAATCCATGACACTCTACAAAAACTTGTAGTGTGACACAAAAAGTGGTCCACTTTAACTTACACCCACCCTTTAGTTTGTCCAACTAGTACTTTTTCAAACTTGCGCCATTTTATAAAATTATTATCATTAGGCTCCAATTCCTTATCATAGACTAGCAGATGGTGGAACCCATAAAACTAACATTTAATTACCTTGCACACATTGTAACTTGAAAAATAGATCTTTTGGAGGTTTTGGACATAAATACAACTCCCATAGATTAATTCCTTTTGTACACATGATGGTGAACTTGGGAAGCAAGACTCCCAACTATAACACCATCAGGAGGGTTAGAGCATACACTTTCACATCCACATAAGCAAGGTTCATTAATAGAGCCTAAGTGCACATGTGATGTTTGTTAACAAATAGGAGATCTACTCAAGTGCAAACATAAATCTTTATTGAAAGGAAACTACAACATAATGCTCACAACACAAAACACAACATCAAGAATCTCCAAGGTTCTTGTCACATGAAATTACACAAACTTGTGTAATGAAGAAAAGAGAAACAAACCATCAACACCAAGGTATTTAACTAAAAGACCAAACCACAAATAACCAAACTAATATAAATAAATAAAGTAATTCAACCTTATGAAAGTAACCCAGTTACTTTCCTACTCCAGTAACAAATGAAACCTAACTAGTTGAGCTTGAATTCTCAACACTCCCCCTCAAGCTCAAATCCACTTCTAGTACACCAAGCATTTTTCTAAACTTCCTTAGCTTGTTTGTACCTAAAGCCTTTGTGAAAATGTTAGCAACTTGATCTTCGGTACTAACATGAATAAGGTCAATTTCTTTTGCTAGAACTTTTTCTCTAATAAAGTGGTAGTGCACCTCAATGTGCTTTGTCCTAGCATGATAGACCGGGTTGTTAGCAAGTAGTATGCTACTAATGTTATCACAATAGATG
>Ga0209611_10000142_pt1 | contig 86725 bp, 57 predicted proteins | sample S1TSphgellanicum_3_FD_187693 | JGI IMG/M metagenome (GOLD analysis project Ga0209611, IMG submission 187693) | Host-associated microbial communities from peat moss isolated from Minnesota, USA - S1T2_Fc - Sphagnum magellanicum MG (SPAdes) (version 2) | ecosystem: Host-associated > Plants > Peat... | reverse complement strand
ATGATATGTGTAAGATGACAAGTTGAACAACGCATATGCACAAATGGAGTCGCGATTGGAATGGGCACATAGAACTTTCCAATAATAACTTGTAACAATAATACACGCAAATTTGTGTCATTTTTTGTTTTTGAGTTCTTCAAGTCAAACATTGAGATCATCACATTAATGGCTTTTTATTATGATGTGTATTAAGCGAGATTTTGTTTTTTCATAAAGTCAAAAAATCACTTGCACTACTACTATGAGCCTTGTTCCATTCCCATAAATTTTTGTAATAGTTGAGCATAATAAAGCTCTCAAATGCAACATCGCGAATTGTGTAATCCAAGTTGTCAATGGTGATCATTAACCTCACACTCCTTATGCAAATGTGCTTAGCTCAAAACCCAAATTTTTTTTTAAAGAAATCTAAAAGCCTAAAACAACCCATGACCCACCTTGGAGTTGAATTTGTGAGAACAAGTTTGTTCACTTGTTTGTGGTCAAATGAACCCAAAAAAATAAAAACAAGATGAACCGATCACCTTCCACTAAAACAAAACAAGTCAAGAACATGTGGGGGGGGAGGATGTATCAAGTGTGAGAAGAAAGATTCAAAAGAAAGAAATTCAAAATGGTTTTTTGGATTCAAAGCAAATGGCAAGTGAACTATATAAAACTAAAAATAGATAGCACCAACCAAAACTTCAACCAAAGCTTGTCATGATGATTTGGGGAACTCTTGGGATAATTAGTCAGCTTGGGTTTCAAAAAAAAAGAAAAAAGATTTTTTTTTTCTTTTAATAGTCCATACAAAAATCCACATGCAGCCATTAAAATTTTTCACTATTTAAAAAAAATGCATGAATAATAATTTATTCATGCATGATTAACAAGTAACTAAACATCACTTAATGTGAAGATAACTTGTTATGTGAACTATGTATGAAATAACATAGTAAGTCATTGACTAATGCAAGTTTTCACCAATGAAAACAAGCACATATAAATAATGATATTTAATAATAAACTTGAATTTCAAAATAGAGAGATGACTCTTTTTACTTACTCCACACAAAATTTCACATGTAAATAATTTGATTCGTCACCACTAAAAATTATCATGTATAATTAAATAAACATTATTTAATATAAAAAATAAATTATTCCAACCATACATGAATGAATAGAAATTAAGTAGGGCATTAATAATAATAAGTTAACGCACCTACGGATAGGCTAAGACTATTAGTGAACTTCAAATCACCGTATTTTATATGGATACCAAAGTTTTGGCCCATTTCTAGATGCATCACAATGTCTCTTCCCTAAAGGGTAGAGCCGATAAAATAATAAAATAAAATCATCATCAATTACACCGTTCCTTTTTTTTTCTCTCTTTATTTTTTATTGTTATTTTCTTCTGTTCTCTAATTTTTCAAGTAGGATTTTTGGTCACCTTGTCTATGATGATGAATGAGATCTAAAAAATAAAGTGGAAATGATTTTTTTTTTAAATTTAAAATTATTTTTAAAGTTGAAAGGGATTAAGAAGTTAATTGGGGATTAATAAGTTAAATTGAAGTTTAAGAAGCTTTACTTAAGAACTTAATTAAAGTGTGTTATTTTTTTAGGTTATTTGCTGAATAATAATAAGCAGGGTTTTAAAAAAAAAAACAAAAACAAAAAACAAAAAGACGGGTAGGAAGAAGAAGGAACGGGTGGGACGAAGAAGGACCGGGTGAGAAGGGGGGAAAACTTCGGGCAGGGCGGAGGAGGCGTCGGAGGAGATCGGAGGTCGTTCGTCACTGGAGTCGAAGTAGGATTTTCGTTTTGCAAGCTCCGCCGGGCGCAGTGGGCGTACGCCGGCGACTTGCGCCGTGGTCTCCAGCGAAAAACGTGCGCGAGCGACACATCGGAAAGAGTCTGATCCAAGCCAGAAAGCTCAAGAAGATCCTGCGAATGTTCGGACCAAGAATCTGATTTCATGGAGTTGATCCTTTCAGAATATGTCGTGCAGAGTCTCTCTCTCGCCAAAAGGTACTGGTCCGAAATGCCTTTTTTGGTTTTTCCTTTCTTTCTTTTTCCTGCCGTTTGCTTCCTTCCCTTCTTTCTCGCCTAAATATTTCGTGTCGACATTGGTACAAAGTGCAAATTCCCCTTGTTGTCCGCAGCTGCCATCCCCTAAATTTTGCATGTGCCTCCACCTGCATCAAAGCTACAGTAAAAACATGCTTTGCTCTGCTCTGCTCTGTCTCTCTCTTAATAATTGCTTTTCAGTGTTGTTCAGGGACAGAGACTTTTGTTCCTCACACTAGTCTCATCTCAATTGTAGAATCAAAAGGCTCGATCCGAGGATAGGTGTGGAGTTGAGCTCAGTTTGTTGTTGCATGTCTGTCTGTGTGTCTGTCTGTTTTTAGACAGTGTGAATTTCTTGAGCGACAGTTGTTGTAGTACACGGAGAAAAGTAGTTTGCATGAAGAAGAAGTTGGAAGAAGATTGTGCCTGACTCGGTTGCTCCTGTGATCATCGGAAGTGGTTATTGTCTTATTGAGGTAAAGATCAAGCTGTCTAGTACAGAGAAAACTGGCATTTCTGTTGTTAATAACACTGCTAGAAGACGGTTGTGGCTGAATCATTTGCTCCTGTGATCATCGGAAGTGGTTATTGTCTTATTGAGGTAAAGATCAAGCTGTCTAGTATAGAGAAAATTGGCATTTCCGTAGTTAAAACACTGCAGCCCAGTAATTGAGCAGTTTTGGATCCATTTCCTGATTCAACATTGCACTCTATCCTGCTTTGATCCACAATCACAAAGACAAAAACCTCAATATTGATATAGAAATCTAGAGAAGCAGCTAGCAAATTGAGAGGATTGTGGCATTGGAATACTGGGGATTGGCAGTTCCTCTCATTTCTGTCCCTCTGTCATTTTTTGACTCAGGGTTTGAATGAGTGGGCTGTGTAACATGAGTAGGTGAGGAACTCAAATGGAGCTTTTTGCACAAGCAGTGGCATCAATTGCTTTGATCATGCTGCTGATCATCATTACACAAACCGAAGCTTCAGGGCAAGTGAGGAGGATAGATGAGCCTCACCCTTTGAGTAAGGTGGCCCTGCACCGATCCAGAAAGCTCTTGGATTCCTCTGTGACCATTTCTGCTTCACCTGACCTTCTTGGCCAAAATGTAGCTGCACCCTTTTCCTCCTCCTCTCTTCCTGTTCCTTGTATGCTGCTGCTGTCTTGGGTGTTTATTATGGTCCTTGTAAAGATGCATTTTCCCAATATTCCATGGTCTTAATTCTTTCTCTTTCCCATGATCAAAGCAGGCATGTAACTCAAATCTTCCAAGGATGATGAACTAGATTACCATTCCTGATTCTAGGGATCAATAATTAGCAGGCTATGTATTATCCCATCGTTGGATACTGGGATTCCTTATCAGAGAATTACAACACAGCTATCTTCAACCAGTTTGCAGACTCAGTGCTAGTAGTGAAACTGCATAGGAGGCATACCCTGGCAATTCATCATAGATGGTACAACTATCCAGATTGAGAAATGCTGGGAAAATCCATGACAGTTTATCCTTGTCTGCATCCTACGTTTGTGTCATACATTGGGAGATGACTTCAACATTTGTGCTGTAACATGAGTGAATGCCACACCCACAACAGTGCTTTTATGATAGACAGTTTGGCACACAACCCATGGCATTCTTACTAGAGTCTTTGTCTAATGTTTTGAAGGTATGTCTGGTGGTCCCCAAAGTCAAAGGAATTACTCAATAGAGATATTTTCAATGTGAATTGGATGGGACATATAGTATCAATCGGCTTGTAACCATGGACTATATGTGCTCTTTGCACAGGGTCAAACAGCTGCATATGTCACTGTAAGCTTTAAAAAGCAGAAGGGTGCAGCAGAAACTGATTGGATAGGAGTTTTCTCCCCTGCCAAATTCAAGTACTTTCCCTCTCCTAGTCCTTGCCAAGTATTAAGCATTATAGATGTCTGGAAGTCATAACCTATGCTTATGTGAAATGAAGTCTATGCTGGACATATGTTGAATCCTGGGAAGACAAGAAATGGACGTTATCAGTTGTTTGATAGTTTGTTCTGGGTGACATCATGTCACTAGCATAAAGAGCTGAGGCTTGTACAAACTGGTTGGCATGAATTTTGTGGAGTGGGTCAGAGTGTTTACAAGACTTGAATGCCACTTACTATGATGACACTGTACCATTCCTGTGCTCATCACCGATCAAGGTAAGAAAAGAAGCCTTCTGTGCACTGATTCTGGCATCCTGAAAATTTATATTAAATCCCACATGTAACAAATTCCAAGTGTCACAATATTCTTCAGCAAACTTCAGGGATTCTGACATTTCATTGTACATAGAGATCTTGGGAAACTGTTTACTCATAAATCATTCACTAGAGAGTTTTAATCTGCTGCAGTTTCAGTATGCAAACTTCTCCTCACCGGATTATGTCAAGACAGGAAGTGGTTTCCTCATATTTCGGCTCATAAAGCAGCGTGCTGACTTTGCCTTTGGTTTCTTCTCTGGTGATCTGACAGATGTGAGCTCATTTACTCCAATTCATAAATTGCAACATCAACCTTTTTTCTTTGAGACTGGTCCGCTGCTATCTGGATACTACAAATCTAAAATAGTCATCACATTATTATTACATCTGGGCATATGAACTCAGGATGCTGTACAGAAATGATGTTCAGGACTGCCAACTCAGGATTTTACCTGTGTTCTTATGAATTGGAAACAATTGTTTTAAGTGAGACCTGGTAGATTGAAATATTTGGGGCATTTGTTGTGTGAGCAGCCAGTGTTGCAGGCAGTATCCAACACCATCACATTCTCTGATTTGAAAGCTCCAGTGTACCCTCGCCTTGCTCTTGGTGCAGCTTGGAATGAAGTATGTTACAACATTCATTTCTACCATGGTTCTGCATGTTGACTTTGGATCTTGTGTCTTTTAATTATTTGAATTGAAACCAGGGGGGATATGCAGTTGTCTAAAGAGAATCGAAAGCTTGGCTCAACCAAGTAGTCAATACTGGGGCAAGCTTAAGTGAAATGAAACTTTACCCGCACAAGCTTTTTGCAGCTTGTACAATGATATAACCAACATTTTTAATTAGCTATGCCACTTGAGTTCAAGCCAATGTCATGACTGAGTTGTCTGATTGCTTCTGGGAATGTGACAGAAACTCAGGGTGCAGAATATTTGAATAATTGTTTGCCTGAAATTTTGAACAGATTGTTTTGCAATTATCTACACCCATTAGTGGGAGCTGATGAAGTCAGTAGGATGTAATGGCAATTAGTCACTGCCATTCAGGATGAGGGTGATGATCTGACACTTTGTGACTAACAGTACAAGGTTATGACACCACACATTCTTGTTGTGTCTGTTTCAGTTTGCCCAGAGCTGACACAGTTGCCTTGTTATTGTGGACTTTTCTCTGCAATCTCATAGACATGTTTGGCTCAACTAACATGTATTATTCCCTAAATTGAGACCTAATTTTCCCTCTCTTGTTTGATTGGAGGCATGAGAGGTTTTGTGGCCCTTTGCACAAACATTGATGCATTTGCCAATGACTATGCAGATAACTGTGACATGGACAAGCGGATATGGGCTAGATGAAGCAGTGCCTGTGGTTCTTTGGGGGCCTGAAGACAACAAATCCCAATTCACATCTCCAGCTAGCACTTTAACCTATATCCGCAAGGACCTGTGCGGTGAGTTGGTCCCTCAAAAGGATGAGAAAAATTATTTTGTTTGAATTGGCAGTTCAAGGATAACATGTCCATCATGCAGCTTGCAAGACAATGCTTGTTGGATGAAATAACCTGATTGCTGTGGTGATGTGTATGTAGGACCGCCTGCCCGAACAGTGGGGTGGAGGGATCCAGGCTTTATTCACACAGCATACCTTGAAAAGTTGTGGCCAAGAACTAGGTTATCCTGCAACACCCTCTAAGATGTTGAAGATTTTGTAATGTCCACCTCCTGCAAGACCATACCTGTCAGATTCAGACTCCAGTAGGTCATTGTACAGAGAAAAATTTCTTTGTATTCATGAAGTGGCTTGTGCATCATGCTGAGACAATTGGCCAACACAAACTGTAATTCATGACCTAGTACTCCTTCAACACAGCTTGGAATTCCTGCTTCAATAGTGATGAGCAATTGGTTCACATCTCAGGAATGACACCTCTGTGTTTATCAATAGGTATTTCTATAAATTTGGCCACAAACTAAAGAATGGGAAGTACACATGGGGGGAGGAGGGTTTCTTCACATCAGCTCCTTTCCCAGGTGAAGAGTCATTGCAGCGTGTCATCATCTATGGAGATATGGGAAAGGTACTGCTTCTAACTAAAGAGTCTGGTACTTGTAATTCTGAATTACACAACCACCTAAGTTTTGTCAGTTTGACAATGAGTTCATCTTCATTTGTTGGATCCCATGTGCAAGCCCAAAGCAGGTTGTTGTCAGTATTTGTTTGTTGGAATACACTAAAAAGGTTAATATGTGCTTAACCAAAACCATGGCTGATGAGTTGTGGTTGTTTGGATGGATTTGCTTGAAAGGTTGATATACCTTATGGTTTAAGCAAAAGCATGGCTGATGAGTTGAGGTTGCTTGCATGGATTTGCTTGAGGATTATTCTATTAAGTGTATCAAAACAAAGATGTTTGATTTTAGCCATATAGATGTGGCTACCATTACAGTAACTTTATAATTGCTTTCTGGTGTATGCAGTTCTTGCAACAATACCGAGAAGTCCTTTCCTGATTGATTTCTAAGTGTCAATAGATTCTCACTCCCTTAAAGGATAGGTTTGAGCAATATTCATTTTAACTGCTCTATGTAAAGAACTCTGAGAGGTTTCTCATGTTGATGGAGATGTTAGAACTAGCCTTAATTTCATTTCCTTTTATAGGCAGAGCGGGATGGATCAAATGAATACAGCAACTACCAACTGGCAGCACTCAACACAACAGATCGGCTGATTGAGGACATAGAGAACTATGATCTAGTTTTTCACAATGGTGATATTGTTTATGCCAATGGCTATGTCTTTGAATGGGACCAATTCACTGAGCAGGTTGTGAACATCACTAGCCGTGTTCCCTACATGATATCAAGGTTCTCATTCTTCAACTTGCAACATTTTTCACCATGGTTTTAATAAGGACATGTTGAAGCAAGCGATGATAAATGAACTGTGTATTTTTTGTGCTGAAATGGCCAAGAGTTGTAGGGCAGGTTGAGAAGTAAGCAGGATGACTTGCTAGCTCATTCTTTTAACCTTGGTACATATATCTGTGTATTTCATTTAACCTTCAAAGTCTTGACTTTTCTCAAATTCAGGTACTCTCAAGGATAGCACTAATTTTAGTTAACAACATTTTGGCAGTGGAAATCATGAACGAGATTGGCCTGGATCAGGATCCTTCTATCAAAATATTGACTCTGGTGGGGAATGTGGAGTCCCAGCAGAGACTTACTACAACGTGCCAACAAGGAACAAGGACAGATTTTGGTATGTTGTGGCATCCAAAGGAAAATTGCCATTCATATGTTTCAAGGCAGGTCGTAGAGACCTAGTTTGCCCTAGCTTCCAACCTCATTCTCTCTCAATGTGACTGTTAAGTCTTAACTTCTCATTTTGTAGCTCCTGGTGATGGATCAATGTGCATAGTTGCATTTAAATTGGATAAGAATCCAGATCTGACAATTCAAGTTCTTTCCTGGTTGAAAGTTTTCAATCCAGTCCCTACTCTTGTTTCTCACCAAAGTTTCTTCCCCAAGTTTTGAGCATGAATTGAGCACAAAACTTCGTGGGAGTCAGCCATGAAGGGGGTCAAATTTCTAGGGAGGAGTAAATTAATGAGGCTGTAGAGGGAGTCAGCCATTAAATGGCACAACCAATCATCGACCAAGTTTATATTTCAAATTTTTTGCAGGTATGGAACACAGTGGGGGCTATTTCATTTCTGTGTGGCAGACTCAGAACAGGATTGGCGGGAGGGTTCAGAGCAGTACAAGTTTCTTGAGGACTGCCTTAGATCAGTGGACCGTCAGAAACAGCCATGGTTGATTTTTCTTGCCCACCGTGTGCTGGGGTACTCATCAGGTTCATACTATGCACTTGAAGGTACATTTGCAGAGCCCATGGCTCGTGAGAGCCTGCAAAAGCTGTGGCAGAAGTACAAGGTTGACATTGCCTTTTATGGCCATGTCCACAATTATGAACGAACTTGCCCTGTCTATGAGGTGAATTTCTAAGCATCATACCCTGCATCACCAATTTCTGCAATTCATTCATTGCATATTTGGTAATATACAAGACTTTCAAACTTGAAGTAGATGTTTTATCCTTGTGAAGGCTTGTGTTGGATCATGGAAATTGGCATATCAGGGCATAGTCTGGTGGGCAACTTCAAATGGTGTTTGTGAATCTGTGAAATTTAAGATGTTTGATGATCTGTTGGAGAAAAAATGTTATCATTGTTCACATCTGTGAGTTAGTATGTCAGCTCACAGTAGCATTGGAAATGTGGTTGATCTAAATCTCATGCCTAGAAAAGGCCATTCAAGTCATTTATGTTTCTACTGATTAGGTTTCTCCATGCAGAACCAATGCATCTCAAATGAGAAGGACCACTACTCAGGCACATACAATGCAACTATTCACATTGTAGCAGGGGGTGCGGGTGCTCATTTATCTGCATTCACCACCATTGAAACCCAGTGGAGCCTGGTCCAAGATTTTGACCATGGTTTCACCAAGCTCACAGCCTTCAACAGGTCCTCTCTACTCTTTGAATACAAGCGCAGCTCAGACGGTTTGGTGTATGACCAATTTACAATCACAAGAGAATATAAAGATGTGTTAGGATGTGACAACACCAACTTGCAGCAGCTCTGCCCTCCAAAAACATTGGCAACTTGATTCTGACCAGCCTTCCCTGCAATAATATTTGGTTTGTGGTTCACAGGGTTTAGATTACCCTGGAATAAAGTTGGCTACTTTGATTCACATGGCCAGCAGATGATCATTTTTATCAAGGTTTGATTTATCAGGTTGAATTGGATCCATGGCCACATACAATGGTAGATTACGAGTCTTGCACATTGTTACCAAACTGCAGACTAGCTGCTGTACTATGTTTGGAACTAAACATTGTGCTGTATGTTTAGTCCAAACCAATGGGAAACTGTTTGACACCAATTTGGTGGGTGTTGTACTCACCTACACTGTTGGTGAGTTGGGACCACTTTAGTTTGAGAACCTTTGTCTCCTTGTCACCCTTAACAATTTACCCTTTGTGGCTCATTTGGAAGGTGTGTTTTCAATTCTTGGATGGTGTTTTCAACTTACCAACTGAATGCAAATCTGGTTATTCCTGGATGATGTTTTTGTTCATTTACCATGTCAGTGAAGGCAATTATTGCAAAAGGCATTGAATGTTAGATCATGGGATTTGTCATTCCACTTTACGTTTCTCACACACCTTCAAGTTTGAATGCAGCATCAGAGAGAAGGCGAGGTTTTCAAACTGCCAGTGAAAACCTGATAGCAATCCAGTTGAGTGGAATGGTGAACAGATGGTGTCACCTCTATTCTTTTTCTTTTTTTTTTGTTGAATATGCTAATGCCAGGTAACCTCACAGAGGCAAAACAGATAAATGTTTGGTAGCTATGTGTCCAATATGCTTTTGCAAATTGGTTTCCTGATTACTATTCACAATTTGCAGAGAGTGCAGAGAGCTGTTTTCTTGTGCATATGAAAAGAGTTTTTCTGATGACAGGAGATGATTCTATTGTGAGCAGGAAGCTGCTATTAGAATGTGAACTTACATCTTGACATTAAGTGGATACGAGCTTGCTTTGAATTGAAGATACCTTCCCTTAGAAGATGCTGTCTGATCTCAGAATTGACACTTTTGTCTCCATGCACAAGCTACAGTGAAATTAGCAAGCAGATGTTGGACAACCAGAGGCAATGGGTAACAAGCATGTGGCCTACTTTGAGCCTTGTTATTGAACCCAAATGCAGAGTTGTCAGTTTAATGAGGAGTCCTTGCCTTATTTCCTGAGATGGGCTTGTGTTGGCAGATGTTACCGGTCTCTGCAGTGTTTGTTTACTCAAAATTTTGTTAATGTATTACAGGCAGTTCCAGGCATGTGGTGAGTGCACTTATCTTTACTGTCTTTTTCAGGATTGTCTTCTCCTTTGTCAGAGGTTTGTCACTTCTATTTGGTCATAGTTTTTGGTTCCAAAAAGAAGTTTGTCCATCTGTGCTATGGATCACATTTTGTTTCTGCATAGGGAGCAATGTTTGGACTTTGGACCTCTATAAGCTTCTTCCAATGCATGGCAAGTGTAAAGTGCTACATTTGATGAGCTACTTGTCAGATTCATCTATTTCAGGAACTTTATTTCCCCACAATCAACTCTGAGTTGAACTGATGTACATCTTAAAGATCTTCCTGCTGACATCATTCTTCCCCCATTCTTCCATGTGATGTTCAATGCTTTTGGATTTGTTGGGTTGTGCTGTTTTCAGGTTTGAAGAGGTGTTTGAATTGCAGGTCACCAATGCAAGAGTAAGATCTTGATTCTTTTTCTGTTGTTTCTTGAAAACATTTAGGTTATTTGCAACATTGAAATGCATTATCACTAGATCAGAGCTTTGAATTGTACCATAGGTTCAATATCTTTCAACAGTTCACTTCTCTGTGAACTGTGTTGCAGGCTTGACGCAGTTCAAAGCTACTGTCCTTGAGTCACAGATTGTGATCTGCAATATGGACTCAGAAGATGTTCTGTGCATGAATAAGGTATTCAGACAGACTCCTGGTCTTGTGAATCTAAGCTTTGTTGGCCATGGAAAATTTACTCATGATTTGAGGATTAAGTTAATCCATGTGAATTTAGCAGGTCCACCAGCTGCAGTATAATGGCTTGTAAAGAGTAATTTGGATGAAGTTCAAGCTTCAAATAGCATGAAACTGAATTGGGACCTGCAAATATGTATATTTTAAATAACATGAAACTGAATTTAATATGATACAGTGCTGTCCAAAAGGGTCAGCCAAGAGATATGATTGACTTTGATTGGCGGGTCAGAAAGATTGGGCCATGTGTTAGCCTTCTAATTGATCCTCACTTTTCATTTTCCATGATTTCATGTTTATGGGTGGGGCTGTGGAAATAACTTGCACACTACTTGGGAAGTAATAGACACCAGTAGAGGCCCGCAGACTGGGTGGGGGTGGATCTGCTCTGACATCATCTAAGAGGTAACCTCTAACAAGCTAGCCAAATAAATCCCCACTCCTGCTACTCACTTGAGTAGTTCACTTGCTGACTTCTTTCACTAGATTAAATGTGAGAGAAGTAGAGCTTTCCACTTCTTTTTTGATGTAAAAAAGTTCCTTTTTTGATGGTTCTTAATTCAAAGATTGAGTCCCAGAAAAAATGAACTCGTCTATGAAAAGTGTTTTTTCTGAGGTTCCCTGTCAAATTCACTGGCAGAAAAAAAAGAAATTGGTTCATTGAAAAAGCAACACTGATGCCGACACTATATCACCTGGAGCAAACTGCAATTTGGAACTTGGTTATGCAGGGTCTTATGTCAGATGCTGGTCTGTGAAGCTGAAGTCTGATTTGTTTTGTGGCTTGCAGAGAGAGACCTGTGAAAGTGCTAAGAAAACTTGGGGAATCAAGACCCACCCATCCTCGGGACCTTGAACATATCAAGAAAACCCATTTATCAATCAGCTGATTTGTGTAAGTACCTACTTACCACCACAGATGGGCCTGTTGGATACCCAAAAAACTCTGTCGTACAGATTTCTTGAAAGAGTTTATATGAGGCTATGGTGTTGTACAGATTTCGTGAAGAAGTTTTATATGAAGCTTTGGTGTTTGATTAGAATCGTATGGGAGACTGGAAATTTGATTCCAAAAAGATAGTGAACCGAGGAGCCCCCCGACACTAGATTTTTGGGCCTTAGATTTTCACTCTGACATGCACCCAGTGGAGACAGTCTCGGGCAACATTCTTAATTCTTTTCACATGGATTTGGCTGAGAAATTGGGTGCAACATGAAATCAGTTACAGTGCAAATCCAGATACTTGTGGTACTTTAGACAACAGTTAGCATTGGCGTTACATCCTAATCCTGTCTCTAACTTACTGTGTAAGGTAGAGACTGACTGTCTCTTTCCAGGCAGAGTGGTGCTTCCTGGTGCAACTGATCACTCTATCTCTCTGGGTGATTTTGTTTGTAAGGATTGGGTTTGGGGAAGGGGAGGGAAGAGGAGGGGGGAGTTTTTACAGTTTGCAAGTGTACCTATGTTTTACACTTATTTAACACTTGAGGTTCACAGTTTACAGCTTGTACAGCTTCTCATTCAGCGTTGCTCACAGGTGTGGTCGTTTCATTCTGTGAGGATTGTACTATGGTGTACCCTGGAGCTAATGTGTATTGTGTACCCCTCCTCCAACCAGCATATTTTGCTCTTTTTTTGTTGAATTTTCACCACTTGGTGACATCCAAAAATCCAGTGCCAATCACACATAGGATTTTTGTGAAAAAAAATACACCAAAGTTGCCAGATATGGAGGGAAAAAATCCTATGAAATCACCATATGTAGACAATAGGTTCCAGCAGGTTGCTAAAGTAAAGCAGGATTCTTAAGAATTTCTACTTTCCTCTTTGACCTGTAGCCAAATTTGGCTAATGCTTCTTGTGGATGATTGCTTGTACACATCACAATTTTTCTAAAGAAAAGCCCAACACATGGCCTCGTCTGGCCGAGCAGCTCCACCGATGGTGAATCTGTGGCCCGGCAAAAGAAAATTGGATGAAGAAAAGTCAAACATTGCTGGTTTGGCTCAGCAAAATGGTTTGGCTCAGCATGTTTCCACACGATGATGCTGACGGCCAATGCTGATAAAAAGGCACAGCAGAGTCTAACACCCGCTGTTGATCGGCTAGATAGTTTGATTGGTTCACGTGGGTTGCAACTAGTAGTCTCGTCTCCCACCTGTTTGCAATCCCAATTTTTGTTTTATGGGTGGGGTTGGAAGTAAAATAAATAGATAACTGAACTTGAATGTGAAAAACGTTCTTGCAGGGTCACATACTGAGCATCGGTTACCGGTGGAGCTACTCTCAGGCTGGAGCTACTCTCAGGCTTCCTTTTTCATTAGCTTCCAGTCCATCAAATAGATTATACCAAAGAAAACTGTGTGTCAGAAATCGGTACCAGTTATTGCAACAGCAATCTCAAAAGAGTGGGCTTGAAATTTACCGGCTGACCATCCATGCTATGCCACCAGGGACGACAACACAGGCCAGGAGGAGGAGGAGGAGGAGGAGGAGGTGGTGGGGTGTACCAAACTAACAAGAAGACGGCCCACAGGTGCTGCACAACAGCTAAGCTATAGCTTAGCTGCATTGAAACAGATGATCAAGACTTTTTGCATTGAATACTGGGGAGAGAGCAGAATCGCCGGCTGTGAGAAGCGTTTGTTGCAGCAGGCAGCACAGTACTCGTTGGGGGCAGTTTTCCAAGAAGACTAGCCTACTGACTGACATTTGGTTCTGTGCAACAGGCTACTACTAGACCCATTGTTGTCATAAAGCTCCTTCGATACTTCTTATTAGAGATTGGCCTACGGAATCAATCTCTTCTAGTCATTTTGACTGGATTGGGTACTGTGGCCACTTACCTATCTGCTGCAGCAATCAAAGCAAACCTCAAAAGGAAGGAAAAAACAAAACTCGTCGCCGGAATTTTTATTGCACGCGTTGATTCGGCATTCGTTCTTCTTGTTGTTGGGAGACGAACAAGCGGATCGAATGTTCCGCGCTCAAATCCTAGTTTCTGCTATCACGCTACCTCTTTCGTACTACTACTACTACTGCCTTTGCTCTTTTCTCAGATCTGGAAACCCTAAATTTTTGGTGGTGTTTACAAATTGGATTATACAATCAAGAGGACTGCACTTTGAGGCCCTAAAGTTTGGTGGTGATTACAGATTGGATTTATACACTCAAAAAGGACTGCACTTTGAGATCCTAAAGTTTGGTGGTGATTACAAATATGGAATACACTCCGAGACTCTAAAGGTTGGTGGTGATTACAAGATGGAAATGCACAAAATACATTCAAATGTTTGGTAGTGATTACAACATGGGGAATGCACTCTAAGATCCTCAAAGTTTGGTGGTGATTACAACATGGAAATGCACGAAATACATTCAAATGTTTGGTAGTGATTACAACATGGGGAATGCACTCTAAGATCCTCAAAGTTTGGTGGTGATTACAACATGGAATACATTCAAATGAAATACATTTTGAAACCCCTAAAGTTGGGTGGTTGTTACAAAATAGACCGACCAAACTTTAGCAAAGTGAAGCTAGAATCAATTAAAATTGTTAAAATATGCATAGCGAATAAATTAGATTTCAATTTTTTCTTGCACTTTTTTCCCCTTAAATTCAAGATGATTTGGAACTCAACTCAAGTTGAAGTTGAATTTTAAAACATTTATCAATCAATTATGAAGTTGTGAAAAATTGTTATAAGGGCTTTTTGAATCTTGGGTGGAATGTTCAAATCGTTAAAATGAAAGCTTTTTAATATGATCAAACAAGGACTTTAGTATCCTTAAAAGAGGTTTCTAATATGGTCAAATTGGGATCATAATATCGAAGCCAAATTGAGATTTTAAATATGGCCTTTTAATATGATCAAATAAAGGTCCTAATACCAAGGCTGTTACCCATATTGTGTCATTTAAAAAATAATTTAAAATTGCATTTTATTATAATCATGCATTTCCAAAAAAAATTAATAGTTATAAAGATATTATAGTCATAATAGGACTTAATTTAGGGTCCCCTTGTAGTGTTAAACATTTGCACCTCAAAGGCTTGGCAACTAAAAGGGAAAATATCAAGGCTTCAAATGACCCATCATAATGTCAATGAACACATTGACTTTTTTTTAAAGTTGGGGGACGCTTGTGACCTTAACCTTGTGCTTCGAACCAAGGTTGGGGCAAGACAAAGGATAAAAAACTAAGAATGATGTCAAGGCATGGCATTGCTCAATGACATTCCCAAGGTGAGTTGGAAGTGTGTGAAAGTGTGAGGAAGAACACACAAGATTCTCAAGTGCATTTTCACTTTGGGAATTAGGATTGATGTGGAATCTTGAATCTTTGTAGTAACATTTTGGGGATCAAGTATTGTCCAAATTACATGATGTTTATAACATTTGAAAACTTTTGAAAAAGTTACAATACATTCTTTTCACAAGCTTAAAACAAAGTTGTTTCTCAACTATAGAAAAGGTTTGAAAAGTTAGAAGAAAAAAAGTCCTAAAATTGTCACATTCCAAGTGTGATTTTGAAGGGAAATATTGCAAAAGTTAAAAACTTGAAATTTTGAAAGATATTTTGAATGGTAGAAAATGGGTGTCCCATTTGGTTGTGTTTCATGGAAGTTATGGCATTTTGATGTTTTGGGACAATTTTTGTCCCAATATTTGGAGTGTGCCCTAAGAGTTCTGAGAATTTTCCATTTCAAAGTAGTTTCAAATTACAAAGTATATTATAAGGAAGAGAGTGGTCTCTCTCCCAAATCCTAACTATAGTGAATCCAATATGAGTCCATGGCTCATCTATATTGAACCAATATTAGTTTCAATCGTTTCATTATTATTTATGTTTAATTTGTCTAGTTGATGTGACCAAAAGGTGAACATGGAACACCTCATCCTAGTCTTATTGCAAAGGACTTGCATCACCTTCTTTTTTCATTTTATTTCTAAAAGAAAAAACTTATGGGGAGCATGCCCAACGCTAGTAAGTCATTTACAATGCACCATATTGGATAGTTTACAATGATACTTTTGTGACAAGCCTTTGGGAATGCATATTAGTCCTTAAGTTGATGAGGTAGATTGGGATTTTCATATTACACTACTCACATTATTTAAAGATTGTTAAAAAACATTGGGTTATTTTATTTGAAAAAGGTTTCATGTATTGTATATTCGTTATACTTATTTCAATTTATCCAAATGTCAAAATTATACATTAAAATTTTATCCAACATCAACTTATTGATTATTTCGCATCAAAAAATAATGTTTGAAAACTATTGGTTACAATTTTGAATTGTTTGAAAAATATTAATTACAACACTTAAAATTGTAACTAACATTTTTCAAAAGTGAGAAAATGTTAGAAGTGATAAAAATAAACAAAACTACCACTTTTGAATTTTTACCATTAATTACTATAGCTTGGACAATTTTGGGAAATGTGTGACCAATAAATGTTCACAATTCATGGGGAGTTTTACCACTTGATGTTACCTTAGATTTTTAAAAAAATATAATTTTGGTTACAACTATTTAAATTTATGTTATATGGATGATGAAATGCATGTCCACATGGGGGTTGCAACCATTTATAAAATCAATTATGTAATCTTGCAATTAATGTTCAAGAAAACATGTACAATAAACTCTCTCTAAACTAATATTGTGTAAACTAATATTCTCTCTAAACTAATATGCAGGCATAGGCCCGTGGCGGGCCTCATACTTAATCTAATACTATGTAAACTAATATCCTCCATAAACTAATATCTTCCGGTCGATCCCAAGGATATTAGTTTAGAGAGAGAGTTTACTGTATGCATTTTTCTTTTTGAACGCATGATTGTAAATTTTATGTCAATTATCTATGTATGCATGTGTGTATTTATGTGTTTATATATTTTGAAGCATTTGGATTTTCAATCTTTGGTTATAATAATCAACCATTCATACCCATGTTTTTTTGGGGTGTAAATTCATGTTCATCATGCATGTTTTTGGTTGCAAATTCATTTTTCTAATTTTTAAAATTAAATATTTCATGTTTGTTAAGTGATTTATGAGTCGCATATAACAAATCAAAATGATCAACATTTTGGGAATAAAATGTCATTGAAATCAACCTTGTTAATATCCCCATGATGATGTAACGCACTTTGGTTTCATGCATGACAAATCTTGAATAAATGTTTTGTCACATCATTGATTGAATCAATATAAGAGTACTTTCCATAATGAATGCTAACTTGGGTTGTTGCACCATGATCCTTATTAATATCATAATAGCTTGGCAACTTTTTATTTTGAAAATTTCATTTTAGCAAATAAAATATCCTTAAAGATTCCATATTTTCAGCATTAATTTTAAAAAATTAGTGTTAAATATGCTAAGGTATTGTGATAGACAAAAAAATACACCGAAGTCAAGAAATTCTTGAACATTTGTAATTTCAAATCTTTTTTATTTTTATTAAGTTGACCAAAAGAAATTTAAAATTGAATTAAAATAAACATAATATTGTTTTTCAATAATGACATTGAAAGTTAACTTCAAAGTTTTGATGAAAAATAGACATCCTTATTTCCAAATTCCTTTAACCTTGGAGAAGATCATTGATGTGGCATGTGATGCATGTTTAGGAAAGAAATATGGGAGTTCATTTTCATGAACATGAAAACTATGACTAATTAAAATGTGAAAATTTCCAATGATGATGAATCATTAGAGTTGGTTTAGGTAGGACAACTTTAGGTTCCGTAAGTCGGAAGTCATAAGTGATCACTTGCACAATTCCAAACTAATTTTTAAAACCTATTTCCAAGTAAAGATGCATGGAACAATGTCTTTCCAAATCTATGTCATTCAAAGTTTTTCTTTTTCCAAGAACATATTCATGAGCAAATTTTCAATACCTTCTCCATAAATTTGCATCCCATTTCTTTTCAATTGAATCTTAATACAATTGTTGAATTGAATTTTTGAATTAAATTTCAATTCAATACAAGTTGCATGCAATACCATTCAATATTTTCATTTGAATGGAACTTAATTTTCACAAAATCAATTCATTTTTTATCAATTGATTGTTATTGCTAGTACACAACAATGTGGAGCTTAAAATAAATTCTAGTAAGGATGATTCATTAGAGTTGGTTTAAGTAGGACAATATCAATTTCCATAAGTCTAATGATCATTTGGATTGTTCCAAATGTTCAAGTAGAAAGGCATGGAAAAATGCTTTTTTAGATTTTTTTCCAACACCATATTTCCACTACCTTCTCCACCAATTTGCATCCCATTTTTCTTCAATTGAATTTTAATGAAATTGTTGAATGGAATTTAGTTCAATTGGAGTTCAATTCCATTAACTATAAATTCAATTCAATTAAATGCAATATCATTCAATTTTTCTCAATGTAATATTTTCATTTGAATGGAACTTAATTTCTACAATTGACTTTTTTCATCAATTGATTAGTTGATTGTCATTGGTAGTGCATAACAACACAAAGACCAAGTAGGGATAATGGGTGAATGCATGGTATGGTGGTTGATTTTAGGCACATGTTCCGTTCCATAGGAGTCCATAAAAAGTTTGCTAAAGAACATGGTTAATTGCTTATCATAACTTATATTTATAATCATTTATAAGTTGATGTTCATACATTTGTGAACATTCATATTTTATTTTTAAACTTAAATAAAATGATGATGACAATAGCTATTTTGATGGATGCAATTTCTAAAAAATCATAATAATTGGAAAAATCTTCTATATAAAGTCCATATGAATAATGGCACTTTTAGATATTTCATAATCAAACATTTTTAGAACAAAAAATTGAAAGAAAAAATAATTTGTAACTCACAAAGACTTATGAAAATAAAGTCAAATTTCAACCATTTTAAATTTCATAAAAAATATTTGCAAAGGTTTTCAAGAAAATGGTTTCATATATATATTATTTACTCCATTCTTCAACATATACTTAGCCATTAAAAATCAATTAAATTAAAATTTACTATGAATACATTGATGTTATACCATTGTAGTTAGGAAACCAATCCATACATTGTCCTTTCAAAAGTCCATTATTAACGATAGGGGTAACATTTTCAAAAAAAAATTATACTTTTAGTTTCATAATCAAGTTATGAATTTAGAATCATCAATTTACAAATTGAAACATACATTTATCATCATATCCATTTAAACAACAGGTACTTTGTAAAAATATGAATACAACTCTAGAAGTGAGCCACCTTACCATACATTCAACCTAATAACATGACATGATAAGGTACGAATTACTAAATTAAAAAAAATTAAAAATGAAATGAGTGCCAATGAAATATAGACAAAAGGGTGTAAATATTAAATTTATAACATGATTTTTTTATAAATGGCTACAAAAAATAATTGTTTGTGATTTAAGTTAATAGTGGTCACATTTATGGCAATGGGTTGCTTTGGCACATGCATCTTTATTTATCAAGGGAAATTATTTTAATTTCCATGTAAGAATCAATAATATCATGTTATCCAAATCACCTTTTAAAAAATTCTAAAGTCCATCTAGGATGAAAAATGAATAGTGATGAACATTTAGAATCAAAACAACAACAAAAGATTTCAAACCACAATGGAAACTACAAACAAACAAATATTTTGATATGGTGTCATTTGAAAATCATGGTAATCATGGCAAGTTGTGTTAAATGAATATTAAGGAATTCAAATGGAATAATATTACATCTAATTCTAAGTTTTGGTTGAATTTTTAAGGATCTTGGATTTGAATAATTATCGTGTAAACAAATTTTCATTTTGCAAAAGACCCTTTTAATTGCATAATACAAACTTGTTGCCATTCCAAAACATTGGACATTGGGAAGTTATTAACTACATTCAAAAATATAATTTTGGGGAATTTTTTTTTAAACAATTAAATAAAATATTTGAAGTTTGTAATATGCCTAAATTCCAAGAATTTTTTGTCACATGTACATGAATTTTAATGTACATTAAGTATACATGAAAATTTATTGCCACATATAAATGAAGGATAATGTATATTATGTATAAAAGAAATCCTATTGTCACAATCCTAGCCTTTGGTTCTTGACAAAGGTTGAGGCAATATAGGGGAAATAAGTTGGGAATGAAGTCAATGCATGGAATGGCTCAAACACATTCCTTACATGAGTGCAATATGTGTTTGATTACAAAGGAGGTCTCATGCCTCTTGAGTTTCAATTGTATTCTCTCTTTGGGAGTTGAGGAGTGTGAGGTCCTAAGATATGCAAGGTTTCAAAGGCTAAATCTTGTCTAAATCAAGAGAGTTTTAAATATTTTAAAAGGTTCCAATGCAAGTTACAATGTGGTGTTCTTACATTGCCATAAAAGAATTTAGTGGCTAAGGTTATGATGGGAGAAAGTTGACTCACTCATAACATCATTTAGGGGATCAATGATGCCTAGTTGAAAAAAATGAGATGATGTTAAAAAAATATTTTCAAGGGATACAAGCCAAATCTTTAAATTGTCCCAATAAGATATGTTTTGACATAGTTATGTGGTCCCAAAGTTTCAAGACCCATCACTTAATAATTTCAAGGTTCTCACTTTTGAAATTTTATGGATAAAACCATTTGAATACTAGTCCCATGGTGAGCTATAGAATATGTTATAAGAAGAGTAATGTCTCCTTTAAGGAATTTGGGTTCTGTTTAATCTTGTGAGTTTGTGTAAACCCATGAAATTACACTAACCACTTTGGTTGTTAAAATGTAATTGACTTAGAATTTGAGTTCAAAGGTTGACTTGTCATAGTCTTTGTTTAGTACTTTTCAACCTTTTGTTTAGTTACAAAGAGTTAAGAAACATGCATCAATTTGTGCATTTTGTTATTAAAACAATGATTGACAATATTTGACCATTAACACCACTTGAGAAACTTGTGGATGTGTCATTGGTATTTTTTGATCTAAGAAACTAAACTATAATATTATGAATACATTTCAGTATGATTTGACAACCAAACCACAAAACATGTACATTCTAAAAAGAATGAACATTCATCAATGGTAATCAAACAACTATTGATATATTAAGGAAATGCCCAACATAAATAAAGTGAAGTTGCAAATAATTTCATTCAAAATTGCCAAATAAATAAATGAACCTTTGATGAGAAAATTCAATCCATTATTAATGAATAAGGAACTTTCACATGGATAAACTTCATCCATGATTTTATAAGTTAGGCAATATGAGATAACCCTTGAACTTAACATGATTATATATTTTATTGGTAATGTTTTATTTATTTACAAATTATGAATGTGAGATTTCATAAAAACAAATAGCGATTCATGGTTGAGGGGTAATTTTTTTGTTAATTTATGATTCCATATGTAGCAAATGGTTAATTGATTATTCTAGGTGTAACTTTGAAACTTTATACTATTCAACACCCTATCATTATTTAATTTTTTTGTTGTACATATATTAAAATACCTTATTATGTATATAAATCATTAGGACATTGGGTGTTTTCCAAACCTTTGTTTTACTTCAATATATTATTGTAGGAAATAAATTGCTTAAACTTACAAGGTCTTAAATATGTTTCATGCATAGATGTGATCACCCATAATTCATGACAACATGTAATTGTGACAATGATGACTAATTGATGGATGAATGAAACCAATTACAAAACAAAGGGTCACATTAATATTAGAACAAAAGAGTAAACAAATGTGTACAAAGGTTGAGGGGTCATGTTGTTATTATGTTGCTAGATGGTGTTATTATCAATGCTAGAGACATGTACATTTATGTAGCCCTTTAAAGCACCAATGATTGTTTTTTTCAAATATTTTAGAGTTTAAGCATATCAAATATTTAAGCTTAAACCCTCAAAGAGATTTCGAACTATATTAAATATTAAGTTTAGCCTATATGTTATTTTACTGATATAATAATTTAAAAATGAATACTAGGGAAAAAATAGGACCTTATGTTAGTTATATACTCTAATTGGAATTAACATGGTTCCTTCATTTAAACAAATAATAAATGCCTCAATACAATTCTCAAATGGTGTAAGTAATTTTATTATTTTGAAAAAAGATTGAATGTTTCATTAATGCTCAAAGTTAGAATCTCGAAAAAGTACCAAAATTTGAAGGCGGGAAGATATTAAACATATTAATTTTATTTTATATTTTAAGATTTGAAGAAAGTAAAAAACTAATGGTTGTGACTTGTGATTATAATCACAAGAAAAAACTTAAAGGAGGTTTGATCTTTCCAATGCATAACTAAATTTTTTCTAATTAAAAAATAAATCTCTTGTAATTTAACCTATAATACAATACACACACTTTTAGTAATTTAACAAAGGCAAAGTAGAACCCTAAAAAAAAGCTCCAAAATGCCAAAATAATATTGAGAAAACACAAGAATTGACTTGTGAAAAATATGGTGATTGAAAAGTGAAAATATAATAGTATAATCTAGAATAATACTAATAAAGGTGTCCTTTAAAATTTGACAATGTATTCATACACGATAATCATCATCATTTGATATGATGGATTTTAATCCTTTTTATCCTATCTAGTTCTAAAATGAAATTGCATGGCCAAACTATCTTTCACTCAATTTTCAATTGTAAAGCTCACCTTTGTATGGGGTGTCATGATCCATAATTCTCATGAGATTTCACCATTTTTATCACCCTCAATCCTTTTTCATGGTTTGAGACTTTTTGTACATGCACAGTTTGCAATAAACATGAATTTTTGAGTCAAATATTTATTTATTTGAATATTGTCTATGTTATCTAGGGTTCTAACTAAATAAACATGAACTTTTTAATGTTTAATTATCATGAATCAATTAATCATCACTAAATGGTATACTTGTACTTCAAACATAAGGACATTATTTGTCATTTTGCAAAATATATATTTTAGTTCCCTAGTACATACATTAAAGACAAGGTTTTTGGTCATATATTACGACCATTAGAATTCATTTTCATTCCAAGTTATTTTTAAAAAAAAGATTAATGCAAGGATATAATGTTTCTTGTTATGTTCAAGTTGATGCCTATGCCCTAAAAAGTTTTCAAGCATATTACAAAATATTGATTGAGATACATTAATCCTTTGTGTTTATTAAGGAACTTAATAATCATCACCCTATGTTTAAGCAACAACTATTTTAAGTGTATCTTTTCCAAAGATGCAAAGAGACTTTTAGAAAAACAAAGAATATTGTTCTTGAGCAATAAACCCTAATATGCATAGGATTAGTGATATAGATGAAATTGAACATAGATGATGTCCATTTTGGGAAGGGACTATTGTTCACACAAAATTTACACTTTCTTTGATTGGATTCTATTGAAAATATGTTATTAGATGTAAATTGTAGCTTCACTTTCAAGTATATACCAAATAAAAATTTATTTGATAATATAAAATACAAGGTAGCACATATCTATGTTTCTTTCTATGTGTAAATTGTTTGTTTAATGGATTGATATGTTAAAATTTTATAACTATCTTAAGTTAAAGGTAAATCTATCACATATATTTGTTTTTGCTTCTATACCAAACTAAGTAGATCTTGGTATGTTGGCATAGATTTTGTTGTATATTTTATGCTTTCAAAATCTATTATGTAGATTTGGTATATGTTGGTACGATTGATTCATTGTACCAACATATATCTTCTTGTTACTAAATTTAGTATGATACCTACCATAGGTAAACATGCAAATGGTTTAGACAATACTTAATTTTTTTTTTTGTATACCTTGATTTTAGATAGATGTCATTGTGACTCTACTTACCAACATATTTCATTGTGAGAAGCATGTTTTCATGACTAAATTACTAGGGGAATGTTTTATGCCCATATTATGATCATTCAAAATTGCAATGCTCCTTCTCCTAAATTTAAAAAGAAAGATCATCTATATGCAATGTAAAACAATTATTGAAAACAAATGAATATTTTTTAATCTTGTCAACATCAAACATTTTGTGCACTAATAAATCACTTGTGTAATATTTGGAGCCAACCTTTTTCTCTTATCTTTTATTCTAGAAAAAATAATCTCACACATGCTCATGAATGATTCGTACATACAAACAAAAGAAACAGCAAATGTTTCACAAACTATACTTATTATAAGATTCATTTTAAATAGAGGAATTCTTAAATTCAAATTTCACAATGATTAGGAGTTTGAATTGAAACAAGATTTTGCTTTCACAACATCTCGAGGGCTATTGAAAACGTGTGATCTTCTATTAACTTCATGTTGCCTTGATGTGTCAAAGCCCTTCACTCTTGGGTGGCTCAATAAGTTCTTGGAATCAAGGAAGCAAAATGAATGAAAACAAAAGAAATGTTGCAAAATTTTGGTTGGTAACAAATGCATGTATTAAATTTTGCAATAAGGTCAATCTCACCTTACTATAGTGATATTGCTAGGGCACCACCTCTTTTTGAAGATGGGCTCAACGTATATTGGGTGAGTTGAGGCTCTTCATTGAGGGTGTTATGGTTGTAAGCTTTTAGTAGACTTAGCCTTTGTCGATGATAGAAGGATGGAATTTTGACCTTGTGATTCATTACACATCCAAATGCTACTCCATTTTATTTTTTTGGGGGGTATTATATATTCTCCAACACCTAGTTTGAATAGCAAACCTTGAGAAAATAGTGATTGAGCAACTTACATGTGACTTGACCCTTAGTTCACTTTTAGGTCAGTTTTATAGCGAAAGATTGTGGTGTGCACAGGGACCTAAGTAAAGATCCCACCCAGGCTGGCAGAAGTCCTTACATGGTCAGAAGAGGATCCCACCAGGCTGGGAAAGTGAGAAAATCTGCAGTTCCTTTATGCAGGAGATGATGGGTTTATCTTAAAAACCCTTGTGGGATTTGAGGTTCCCCTCCCTTTGAAGGAACCCAAATGTTGGAAAGCCCTAAAAAAAAAAGACAGACCCTTGTACAAAGGGTTTAGGGTTTAGGGGACCTGAGGGGAGCTTATAGCCATGTGTGTCCCCATTGCCCAAAGGGGAAGGAAGACTCACTCTCTATAGGAAGTTAGGAACCCTCTGAAACCAGCAAAATGTAGTTTTAAATACGATGAAACCTTCGCAAACACCATTAAACAAAGCACCGAGCAAAGGGGAAAATGGAGGAAGAAAGAGAGAGGACCCAAGTCCGAGGCCCAAAGGACAAACCCCAAAGTGGATCACCAAGGGGGCAAAGGAACAAATCATGTTCCGAAGTAAAAGACCTCCGTCAATTGACCTTACTTACATGGGTCTTATGTGGGCCAAATTAGATAGACATAAGAACCTCAATACTTGAGGGTAAACCAACATGGTTTATGATGCTTGGGTGTCTCTGGGTTCTAAAGAGACACCCAAAGCACATCCCAAAGATAAGAAGGCAAGCATCATAACCATGTTTAGAAGCACACCCTTTAGATAGATAGCCTCAAAGAAGGACTTGTGACATCCAAGCATCCCTTCTTTGAGGCTATCTCATTTTTCTATTTCAACCTCCATTTAAGTTTTTTAGAAATTGATCAAATTTAGGGGATCCTTTGGTGTGAGTGAAGCTGAATCTTACTTGCAAAATAGATTACAATAGTCAAATACAAATACAAATCTTGTTTAATGTTAACCCCAGGAAGTCTAGAAATAGCCCAACAATGATGGTCAGTTAGTGGGTATCATTTTGTAGTCTTGCTTAGTGTGTTTGCAAAAAAGATTGCTGAGATCTCGGAGGAAAGTGAACTTTCATTTGCATAACGTTTTCAATATAATTTCAAATGGTGTATACCATGTAAATATGTTTCATGTATTAGTGCAACATGATATTGCAGTTGGGTTTTCTCTTATCCCTAAACCCAGGCCCCCTCAAAAATCAAATGTTCGTGGCTGATTCAATCAAGGACTCAAGGGTTTCAAAAAGTGAGTGAGTTCAAACTCTTTTGGTACTGCTAGTATGAGATCCAATTCATGGAGGATGGATCTGACCCAACCAGCGAAAGACCTACTTTGAACAACCGATTTCTATATATATAGACGTCAAGCCTTAGAGAAATTTCATAGTGTATTTATTTGGATATCACTTTACATCCATGAATCTCCCTCCTAGAAAAGAGGAGGGATCTTATGCCTAATCCTTAAGAGCCAAAGGAAAATTATACCTAGCTATAGATGTCAGATCCCCCTCTCTCTCTCCTAAGGAGTAGGTGTAAGAACCGTCCTCTTCTATCCCTTGCGATTTATTCATGTTTAGGTTCATGATAACCTTTACCTCATGCCTTACAATGGGTAAACCTCATAAATGAGGAACATGCCCCACATGCAGGGTTGAACTTGCTATTGCTTTGTCCTACGCCTCTTATTTTAAGAATGTCCCCACCTTAGCTCTTTATGCTACACACAACATTTTAATCCCTAATCATCCATCAGAAGCTTGTTATATGTAAAGGCAAGGCACAATGATAAGAGCATTACTATAATAAAAGCCCATTCAAGGTGGAACTCAATTTGTGGATGAATCCTGATTGAATTGACATAAGGTTTCACCTTGCTAACCTACGTTCAAAAGTATACATCCTGTAGGCAGCTAGAAAGGATACCGGGTGATTACGAAGTAGATGTATTTAGATGGTCATCACATATGTAAGAGCTAATATTGTTAATGTAGATGATGAGTAAGAGCATCTCCATCATATGGCCATAAAATGGCCTTTACACTAATTTTAACTCTTGTTGAATAATGTAAAACTCACCTTGGGCCAGCAAATGTACTGAGTACTGCTGGAGATGGCCATCTAGAAACTAAGTTAACTAGATTGGTTAGCCAAGGGAACTGGAACCCAATGGAAAAACTTGTTCCCATCTACTGACCATTTCATCCCTCATTGCAAGCTCATGGCTGTTGGTTATCTTTTCTCTCTCACTTTAAAACACAAATACAAATCTGAATTTCTTTTTTTTGCCAAGAAACTCATGAAAAAGAGGAAAAAAAAAAGCTGTTAAAGTTACCCAACTCACAAAGCGCTGGAAAAAAATTCTGCACGAGTTTACAAGAGAATAATTTTCCAGGTTATGATGTTTGTTTGTTTGTTTCCCCGTGTGTGTGTGTGTGAGAGCATCAGCATCGTCCAATAGCCACCCCCATGAGCTATTTAATACTCTTCTAGACCTCCTCAGTTAAGCACCCAATGAGCTATTTATTCCTCCTACACCGCCTTACTCTTTGAGCGTGTGTGTGTGTGAGAGTGTATTGCATATATATGTGTATGTGTGTGATGTGTGTTTTGCAGGCCCGTTACGATTTTATAGCTCACAAGTGAGACTGATTCTGATGGGAGAAGTGCATTAGCACGCGTGACAGAAGAGAAGAGCAAATTCCAAGCAATCATGATGTAATCATCCTCGGAAAAACCGTTATCGTAGAATTTTACTCGCGTAACCGTATTGCCAGATTGATTCTCTCTCTCTCTCTCTCTCTCGTGGGTGTTGAGAGTTGAGACTTGAAAGTTGAGAGGAGGTTATAGCTTCAGTTAGGTCTTCTTCTTCTTAGCTGTGGTCGCAGTAGAAGATCACTTCTCTCTGTCTTTTCTTTCCTCTGCACGATCCTGCATTCAAAGCTCTCACGCTTCAATTTATCCTTTTCGTCAGATCCACAGCAGAGTTGCAACGGAACGCCGTCTTATGAGCTAGCCCCGCCTCCTCTCCCCCCACTTCCCCCACTTCCACCGCTTCCCTGCCTGCATGCCTGTCTTCCTTTGCTTGCTCTTGTACTACTACTCTTTAGTTATAAGTTACTTTGGCCCCTCTTTATTTGAAGGCTTTGAAAAGGAGTCCTTTTCTACTTGTCTTTTGCACGCACTCAAAATAAATGGGGTTGGTTTTGTGATGAAACGGAAACCAATTCGGACAAACGGAAAACAAAGGAGCAAAACAAACAATATAAAGTCCTTTCAAGTTTTGGTACTTTTTTTTCACTTAACCCCACCAACTCACATTTGTTGCGTGCAAAAAAATTCCAATTTGAAATTTTGTTAGACTTCATTTAAATCTTTGTTCACACTTTCTTCACTTTGTAAAATTCCAAGTTGAAATTTTGTTCTTCATTTAAATCTATGTTCACACTTTCTTTACTTTGTGAAATTCCAATTTGAAAATTTGTTCTTCAATTAAATCTATGTTCATACTTTCTTTACTTTGTGAAATTCCAATTTGAAATTTTGTTCTTCAATTAAATCTATGTTCACACTTTCTTTAGTTTGTGAAATTCCAATTTGATATTTTGTTGTTCATTTAAATCTACATTCACACTTTTTTTACTTTGTAAAATTCCCAATTTGATATTTTGTTGTTCATTTAAATCTACATTCACACTTTTTTTACTTTGTAAAATTCCAATTTGATATTTTGTTGTTCATTTAAATCTATGTTCACACTTTCTTTACTTTGTGAAATTCCAATTTGAAAATTGATCTTCATTTAAATCTATGTTCACACTTTCTTTACTTTGTAAAATTCCAATTTTGAATTGTTTCCCCATTTAAATCTATGTTCATCTTTTTTTTTTCCTTTTTTTTGTTTTGCATCCACAATTTTACCATTTTTGTTGGGTCTCTTTTTAGAAAGAAGAAACTATGTAACAATTACTATGAGTTTTTTTTAGTTCCCATATTATGAGGAGTGTTCATGATGGATTAATGTGAATTGTGTGCAATGTTCTTGTTGATAATGTTGAGTGCATGATAACTTATCCAATAGTGTTTCATTTTGTTCCAAAAGGTATTTGCACATCTTCTAGTGATGTTTTCAGGATGGTGTTTGTAATGGCATCTTTCCAAAACTCCCAATGATTTTATGTTTCTATCCCCATTAGTTGTATTCCCAGAGTTCCTAATTATGTAATAATGCCACCATGTTCATAATATTTGATCTTTCAAATGGCCATGTGCCCAAATTTCATTTGGTGAGATTTGCACAAAATTTTACAAGCCAATGTTGTTAATTTCATGAACTACCTATTGACTACTTTGATGTCATGCACTTTTGAGAAACCTAACTAATCAACTTTGCTAAAAAAATCATGCACTCATGAAAGAACATATGATGTCCCACAATCAACAAAAAAAATGTATTGCAAATCAATACTATGTATGTGAGAGTTCAATTTAAAAAATGGACCTCCATGCCACAAATTCTTGGGGATAACTTCCCAAACGTATAATTTGACTTGCATTTTAATCAGATAGGTACATGGATTGTGCACAAGTCTTTTATTGCATGAGAAGTTTATTTATTTATAGGTTATCTATTTACTTTGAGACAATAATACAATGTATTTTATTTTGGAACTACATCCAAATGAAATCTAGGCAAATTAATAAAAACTCAATTGGCAACATTTAATTTCAAATAACAATTTGACCCAAAATAAATTAATTCACCATATGAAATGAAATCCACATTAGGTATCTAAAATAAATAATTTTCTCTTACAAAGTGAACAAGGTGTTTAAAGTATATAGTTTATAGGATAGTTCAAAGAGGTAATTTATGCAACTAATTTTGTGGTTCATACATATATTTCATCCATGTATGTCCATTTTCCAAAATATTGAAATTCATTCATTCATCAATATCCCACCATTTTCTACAATAAGAGCTGTGTAGAGGCTTTTTTGGTGGGTGTCTTTATGGAAGCTTCAAAATACATTAATTTGAAATATAACTTTGGAACCTAGCATTGTTCATGTCATGTCCATGTCTCATGTTTTCCATGATCTTGTCCTTGTCTGATAAGGAATATATGGATTTTCGAGAAGGGAATATATGTCCCACGTTCATTTCAATGTTAATGTCCTAGTTGTAGGATAAAACCCATTGCAAAACTTTTTGATTTTAGAAGTAGTTTTAGTTCCTCATAAATGAGGCATATTTGGCTATTTCCATTTAGACATTTTTCCTAAAATTTCCCTTATTTCTGTTCTATCCACCATTTTCGCACCCTCATTGCACTACGATAACCTAGGGTCAGTTTCCACATTGACAAAACAAATACTTATTTTTTTAATAAAGAAATTCGTTTTTAAAATTTGAATTTATTGAATTTTCCATGATCTATTATGATATTGTTACATGAGTAAGTGAAATTATTCATAGTGTAACCTATGATAATTATGATGATTTTCAACATGTCAAATTCATCTTTTCACAAAAATTCATTTCACTATTATGAGGATTATTCAATGACGAAACTAACCTTAGGGTAAGGTATTATTAAGAAAGTACACAAGTTGAACTTAGTATGATTAAAAGCCTTTTCCCTCTCCCTTACTTCCTTTCAAGTTTTTATGTTGTTAAATTGGGGGGATTGGCAACCACAATTCTTTTTCAGTCTACTTCAAGTTTGAAAGTTCATTTTTCATCTGGTGTGTTCAATCTAGGCACTACATCACACATGTTGTGATCCAACAACACTTATTGTGAACACAAAGGAAATTCATTGGAAATTTTGAACATGTAATTGGGAACTTTGTGGAACATTGAACGTATATGCACTATTGGACCTTAGGCATAGTAATGGTGACACAATTGGGAACAGCGTACATTACTAAGAAAAACATCATTTGATGTTTTGGGAACCTGCTTTTCATGGGAAATATTGTGAAATTTGGGAAAGCAATTCAAATACACATTGAATATATCAAAAAGAATTTCAGGAGACTCACACAAGAGTGCCAAAGAAACATATGGAAACAAGTTTGGACATGAATTTGCTTGACTATCATGAGGAAGATGAATGATATTATTACAAGTGGACAAAATTGTGATTTTTCACATACTTCACCTTGGTAGTGTGCAATCCCTTCACCTTGGGAGTTTTTCAATGGAATGACCTCTAACAAACTTGCAATTATTCTTAGTACCTATGAAATTGTTTGCAAATGTTTTGAACATTCATGCAATTGCAACCTTTATGACTCAACCCAATTGAGAGGTTTTTTACTTGTTGTTGCATTATGAGTAATTGGGACCACATCAAGTTCAAAGCAAAATTGAGAGGATATATCATTTGACCACCAATTTACCCAATCATTAATGGCCATTGTTCAAGTCCTTTTGTCAACTACCTTATTTGATCAATAGAGTATGGTATGAAAATCATTGTTTCAATTGATCCTAAGTGTCAAAATGGATCACCACAAAATTGGAGCAAACTTGTTTTCAAGAATTTCTGAAATTATGGGAACAAAATTAGGTTTATTATTCATGATGTCCAAGTTCCAACACAACATTTTTTTTACACAACATTCAACAAAAGTATACCATTAGTATAATAAATAAATAAAATACTTTGAGTATGACAAAGCACCATACTCTACATGTGCTAAGGAGGATAAAACATAGCATATTTTTCCATCAAAATTGGAACACATATAATTCCCTATTCATTTCTTAAACAATTGTTCAAAAATCCTTTTTCCTTCTTTCCAAATGATGGCACAACATTACACATTTTTTATTTTTTGCAAATCTTCTATAGGCAAAAATGGGTTATCCATCTAGGTAATGAAATAACCACAATTTTGCAAAGGGTTGCAAGGGTTTACAACATTTTATCATACCTGGATTCTACATTCACCATGATGATCAAGTTAGAGGTTTAATATTAGCTTTTTAGTCATGACTCACTGACCAAGTTAGAAGCTTAATCTTAGCTTTTAGTCATTACTCAATGACTCAGAGAGTCTTCAACTTCATATGCAAAATAGGTAAGTAAGTGGTTCTACTTTTGACATCAAAAAAACCATTTTAGGGGGAAAGAGGGGTAGAGTTAGTTGATGATATTAATTCTCTAATTTAAAAAGAAAGCCCCAATTGTAGGTGTTCCAAATTCTAATTGGTAGCACCAAATTCCAATTTGTGGTTAGGTTTTTAGTTTCCATTTGGTCCTAGGATCAATATTTTAAAGAGTAAGTAAGGCTTTTAAAATTCCGGTCAATAGTTTAGAGAGTAATAAATTAAGCTCTTTTAAAATTCCAACTGGTAGGTTCAATTTCCATCGGTAGAGTCAATATTTCTGAGGGTACCTAGTAAGGTAAGGTTTTTAATTAAATTTTTTTTGGGCTAGTACCTCCTAGTGAGGAAGCAGTTGATACGGTTTTGGGCCACTACCACTACTACTCCACAAATTTACTTCGTTGTTGGCTTTTAAAGGATATAAATTAGGGTCTTCAAAGTCTCCCAAATTACCACTGGAAAGAGAGATTTTCTAGTGTCGCTTGGGAGTTGCGTTGGTGAAAGAGAGAAAGAGAGAGAGAGAGAGCGCGCGCGGAGCTCACGAGAGAGCGAACTTCCCAAGGAATTGTTTAAGAGAGATAGCGGAGTTGACGAGGAATCAGTTAAGAGCCTGAAGAGAAACGGAGTTGACGAGGTTATTAGTTAAGAGACGAGAGAGAGAGAGAGAGCGCGCGCGCGCGGAGTTGTCAAGGATTTGTTTAACAGAGAAAGCGGCGTTGACGAGGAATTAATTGAGAGAGAGAGAGAGCGGAGTTGACGAGGCATTGGTTGAGAGAGGGAGCGGAGTTGACGAGGCATTGGTTGAGAGAGGGAGCGGAGTTGACGAGGCATTGGTTGAGAGAGAGAGAGAGAGAGCGGAGTTTACGAGGAATTGGTTGAGAGAGAGAGCAGAGTTGACGAGGCGAGAGGGCGGCGTTGTTGACGAGGCATTTTGGTAATGGAGGGACTCCACGTGAGGTTCGAGCGCATCTGTGTTTTCTGCGGAAGTAGTAGCGGGAACAAGACTGTGTACCTGGATGTTGCGAGGGAGCTTGGGAATGAACTTGTAAGTAGACAACTTCTCGGACACATAGTTTGGAGTTGTAGCAACTAGCCTCGATTGCAGCTCTTGTTGTAGAATGGTTTCATCTGCTGCTGCTGCATGGATGACGCATTTTGCAACTAGCAGCTCTAACTAAAAGCTGTGCAGGAGAAGAGAGCCTCTAGTGTAATATGATTAGAAGTCCTCCGGCGTCTTTGTAACCTGTCCGCACCCAGTTACACGCTTGCCTTGCTGCATGCAGTGCCTCCCGCTAATGACCAAAGTTTAGGATTGTTTGTTGTCAATCCTGATCAGCTGAGTTTCTGCTCCGTGAATGGATGGGTTTGTCTCTACAGGTACAGCGTAAAGTAGATCTGGTATATGGAGGCGGGAGCATAGGGCTGATGGGAAAAGTAGCCGGAACTGTGCAGATTGGTGGCCGTCACGTTATCGGGTACGTACTTACTGCTGATCATCTTGTTACACCTTGGAGCCACTAGGAACCCTGAGAGCTCTTGGAGAGTGGATATGCAAAATAAAATATTTTTTTAAAAGCAAGCTTTGATAGATTTCTGGATGCAGAACATGCATATCAGGTGTCTGTAAATGTTCTCATTTCATCATCCTGGCGGTTCTAGGAACGTGTCAATAAGCAGAGAAAAAAATAGATATATTTTGTACGCTGACATTGCGAAGACCAGAATGGTCCTTCAAGGGGTATTGACATTATTGAATCATGAACTTCAACGCTATTCAAGCTCTCAATGCACAATGTGATACTATAACAAGCCTCAGATCTCTGAGGTACTTCAGACGGGTACTGATCCTGTGCAGTGTGTGGTTTATGATTGCTGGCAGTGTTATTCCACGGGCCCTGATGCCAAATGAGGTAATGATTAATCCATGTCTTTCAATGCACTGAACTTTGTAGTTGAAACTTGAATCATATTGTGTGCTTGTGTTGATTTCTGCGGTTTACTTTCAATGACTTACCGTAGGAGATCTATAGCTTGTTATGGGAGATTCTTTGCTCAAACGCAATGTCTGCAAAATTGGCCATGTGCTCAGATTTGTGGGCAGACGATTGGAAAATTGATTGAGGTGGATGATATGCACCAGCGGAAGGCGGAGATGGCTCGCCTGGCTGATGCATTCATCGCCCTTCCAGGTACATGCTTGGCAGTCTTCAATGGCCACCATCTAATTTGTGGTTCCTTTTTCTCTACTGCCAAAAGTGAGCAAAATACAGTGCAATTTATGTACAGGATCCTTGCCAGAAATTCAAGTTTCTAAGCACAGAACTTAAATCACGCAGGTGGATATGGCACTCTAGAGGAATTATTGGAGATTATTACGTGGTCACAACTGGGCATTCATGCTAAGCCAGTAAGTTCTTAAAAACCAGAAATGGCAATTGTGCACCAGCGCACTGATGCTCAACAGTTGATTTCTCTAGAACTTCTGTGCACCTATGAGTAGTGCATGAATGCAGATTGTACACAGAAGTCTGTAGAAGTCTTAAGTTGGTTCCAACTCTGGACTTGTTGAAGACTTCATTCTAATGCATCCTTAATCTAGGACTAGTTTCAAATTTGATTCATGGGTCAAATTTTCCAGTGCGAGGATTTGTATTGTTCATTGATCTAGAAAGATCATAATACCCAAGGGGTTGTGGTGGGTCCATTTGCAGGTTGGGCTTCTAAATGTGAACGGTTATTATGATCCACTCCTGGCCCTCTTTGATAAAGCTGTGGAAGAAGGTTTCTTGAGTGTTGCGTCACGCCTCATTCTTGTGTCTGCACCCACAGCAAAAGAGCTCATTGATAAAATGGAGGTGAGAACCCACCAGAGTGCCTGCTCTTGTGGTCATTATCTCCTCCATTTCTACAGCTGCTGCAGCTCAGATCATGATATGCATAGGATAAGGACCTGAAGTTGACCAACAGCAAAAAGAGCTCATAGATTAATGGAGGTGAGAAGCCACCAGAGTTCAGCCCCTTTGTGTTCAACATCTCCTCCATTCCAACAGCTGCAGCAGCAGCTTAGATCATGAGATGTGTAGTATAAGTACCTGAAGCTCATTGACAATTTTGTATGCAGAGGTTTGCGCCAGTCCAAGATATGAACGTGCCAAAGCTGTCTTGGGCAAGTGTTGAAGCTCCTGATCAATCTCAGCAGCCTTTCCAAGTCAATTTCATCTCTGCCGGTGGCCATCAGTCCCACCGACAACCGCATACAATTTTGCACTCAGTGTCTGTTCCATGAATGGCAGCTATGTTCCTTGCTCTCAGAACTACGAATGTTTGCCAGATTTAGTGGGTAGGTAATAGGCTCCATGGTCTTGTACATGTATTTGAATCTGCATAAGTACCCATAACTCACAACATTCCAGAAAATAACTATCACATCTGCAAGTGCAATTGGAAACCTGCCAGTTCAGACATTAACCTTTTCATGATATAAATACCTGGGAAGTTTATGATGGTGTTTCACAAGTTTCTCAAATGCATGGTAATATGCTCGGATGGTTTTCTTCTTGATATCTTCTTTAGTGAGTAGCATGATGCATGATTTATAGCGTGCTTGGGATGAGAAGCTCGGTAACTTCCAAATCTAACAATAAGCTAAACTGAAGCATAGGGTGCTTCTTAGATGTCTGTAGCAGCTGCTCAAGTTGAAGAGAATTTGAGGTATGTGTACCACACTTATTGCATCTACTCAGAAGGACACTCACCATTCTCAACATCATGAAGCAGGAAGCGTTATATGCTGTGTACTCCATAAGAAGATTGTCCAATATGTCCCACAATCAGCAGGGTTCCTGTGTCCTCCAAATCGACTTGGAAATTCCTCCTATTGCTTTAGGTTTAGAGGAAGGGCAGATTGAGAAAGCCTCCATTGTTTGATGGCATGGATATGAAATGTACCATGACATTGTCAATGTGACTTGCCCCTCACCAATGTAAAAACCAAACCTCCAATTTTGAATGTGGTACCTTACAGTGTTGGGTGGTTCCCAATTTTTTCCAAGAACTGCCCAGTCCAATTTTCATAAGAGTTTTTAAAAACCAAAAATGTTATTTGAATTTGTTTTTCCTCACTTCAAGAGAACAAGCTAGGGTTTCAAAATTTAGGAAGAAAGCTTTCTAGCCAATTCTCAAAGTGTCAATTCTCACAAATTTAATAATAGCTGATATTTAAAGGTGTTCTCATAATGCAATTATTGAAGTTATTTTTTAACTTAACAAGTTGAGGATTTTAAATTAAAATTCTAAAAAAAAAGTATAGTTTTCTTTTGAAAATGCATAAATTTTTTTTTTCCACATTTCTATATATGCCCACAATTTCATCTTGCTCCAATGAACCTTGAAACATTCTAAATTCCTCTTCTAAGTCTATATATTTGTCTCAATTAACTTCTTTAAATGAAAAAGTGCTTCACAATCAACCCTATGATCATTAGGCCAATTTTTTTCACAAATATCAACTTTTTAAAATTGTCTTATTTAAAACCAACATCTCTTGAAATTAGTAAGTAGCTAACTAAAGAAGAAATCCTCTCCGCCTCAATTTAGTGTGTGATCTCATTATGCACATGATTTAAGGGGCAAAAAAACGAATAGTAGGAAACATAGATTCATATTTTTGTCACCATTAGAAAAGACAATTATATCTTTAACATGCATTTCATATCATTTGAAATCAATAGCTCTTTGTTGACAACTTCTTTAGTTGGTTCACTTGTGTTGGAAGATTGTTAAAAAATGTTCAAGTTGTAATCCTCATAATCTCCTTGGTGTACAAATCCACTATTATATTCTGCCAATGAGTGTAAATAAAGGTGACATTTCAAAAACATAGGATATAAAGATCTCTTATTGTATTCCTCAACAAAAGCCACACCTTTTTGACAATCAAAAAAAAGAATGCTAAATAAAGGATTTAAAACCTAAGTTTTAACATTATGGGTTTTTCTTTCTTTATATTTCCTTCAGAATGAAAGGAAAGATGTCAAAACACCACAAACTTCATTTTTGATATTAAAAGCAAACAAAACCAACTCATGAACAACTTTGAAACTATTAATTAAATTGTTTTGGGTTGGTGGGATTGTAACTTCTTCCCTTCATTTCAAGCACATAGTTATAGCAACGCACAATGCATCACTAAGCAACCAATGGTCACATATTGTTTCAAAACACAAACATTTAGAAGACAAAAAAGATAACTCACAATTATTGAAAAAAAGAAGTGGCACTGAACCCACTAATTTTAACAATAATACATGTGTTGTAACAAAAGATTGTAGCCTTTTGAAATTGCAAGCCTCTTTGGAACATAATGATTTTCTAGCAAACCTACAACAAAAAAAACTCTCATTCAATAAACTAATATTTCCAATTGGTGCAATTAAAAAAAAAATTGCAAAAGATTTTTCAAAAAAAAAATTAATATCCCTCTTGTCTTCACTAAAATGATGAATGTTTTTGGGCAAAACCATAATGAACACAAACATTGTTCCATTTTTGTCTACCATTCCTATTTTTAAAAACTAGATTATACATTTTTGTAAATATGATTATGCATATTAAATTGGAACATATTTGAAATTTTTGCAAACCTTTTCATTTGTTATAGCATATCGACATGCTTTAGATGAAACATGGCCAAGATAAGTACCTTAGAAGCTTTCATCCAAACCTAAAAATTTACATGACCTCAAAACATATTTTAAGACAATTGTTATTACATTTGGATTTGACTTTTCATCTTTAACATAATCAAAAAAAAAAATTCAATTAATAGTGATGAAGCAATTATGTTGAACTTTTGATCAAAACTTATCTAATAGTAATTTTTGTTGCTTTAAACAAACTAATAATCACATGTTTTGGTTGTCATTTAACTCCCAAAAACTTAATGACAAGAATAAATACATCACTTGTTCACTTAAACAATCATAAATTAAAACTTGAAGTTACAGGTTATAATTTGTCAATTTTAGCAAAGTTGATTCTTGTTTTGTTTTCTCCAAGTTAAGCAAAATCTCTTGGGAAAATTGTATTTTTGAAGGGAAGAACTTAATGACATAAATACAAGGTTAGACTTTTGAACAAGACACGTTTCACAAACTGCAAAGGCAAATGGTTTTTCATAATCAAAATGTTAAGATATTACATAAAATATTTTTACTACATATCATCCTTTTTGAAATGATCTTTTACACCCAAAAACAAAATTACCTTGCCATACACATTATGTCTTTTCTTCAATTTTTTAAAATTCCTTTCATTGGACTATTCATTTCCCTTTCAAATTTTGCAATAATGTCATGCTAGTTTACATCCACACGTTTTTTCAAAGTTGTTATTCCATAGGTCTTGTAATATTTTTATTAAACCTTTTTTTTTTTAGTTCTTAGATTATGTACATTGACATCATTGTTATAACAAAGGATACAACCAACACATGATCAGAAGTCTCCCTCCATCAACATCTTTATATCGTTAAGACAATTAAAAGCCCAACATAATACAATTATGTTATGAGTTATGCACCATTCTTTCCTTTAAACATGCAATTAACTTTGTTGTTTACAAATTGGGACACTTTTTTGACCTTCCTTTCACATTTTCTTATTCTATAAATTTTTCATTGAAATAAGTTTCACATGTTTCATTTTCAAATTTTTTACATTTGCATTTGATTGTTCCAATTTCTCCAAGAATATTACAACATACAACATAAAATGGAAAATTCAAAGCAAATGGATGTTTTGCCAAAAGAGTAATTTTGTTCTTATACTACGTATGCTTAATGAAATGCAAATCAAAACATTTACAATGTCAAAATAACTCACATTGCTTTCCTTCACCATATGAAAAAATGAAAATGCAACTTGTGAAAATACTATGCAATGTTAAATAGTTTCATAATGCTACACAAATCCTACACACAACAAACAACAAAAATGTTGAATGATTAACATACAAAGTATAAACATAACATACATATTCAATGAACAATAACATATTTCATTTTCAAAAGAAACAAACACACAAATAAACAATGAAATAAACACATAAACAAAACATTGAAATAATGAAAAAGAAATGAAGAATTTTATTTTATAAATGAAGTTCAAGCCTTGAACCTTAAATCCCTTAAACTTCCCATTCCCAAATTTGCACAAGCAAAAACGGGGGCAAGTGGGCATACCAATGTAAAACCAAAGCAAGAGTAACAAACAAGAGCATGTTTGGAAGGTATTTGAATGATGAACAAGAGCTGATAGTGAGTGAGAAGGGGTGAATGACAACAAGCGAACATAAAAGAACATGAACAAGAAATAGTGGGAAAGCATGAACAAACAATAATAAACAAACACAAATGAGTGAAAGCATAAATTAACATCAATGAATGGTAATTGGCAGGAAAGTACAATAAACAATAAACAATCATAATGAGAATAGTATGGAGTGGAAAACAACTTTGAATGAACAAACAACAAAAATGTATGAAATAAGAGAAAAAAAAGAGTACAAAAGAAGATGAAAGAAAAAAAAAAAAAGGAAACATGTTCCTCAAACCAACAAATAAACAATTCACTATGAAAAAACATATTCATTGGAATCACATTGTTTTATAACTAAAGCTCCAAAACAACTAATATACAACTACACTACAATTAGAGCATGGAAATACATGCAATAAATAAATAAAATGTCACATTAAAAAACCAAAAAAATTGTACTATAGTTGCAACTCAATTTGAAATGGCACACCTATATAGTACAATGTACCCATCATACATAAAGATATAGTCAATCATGTTTGACTTTTTGGCAAGTTGCATTTTAGTTGTGTCTGGCAACTACATTACAATTACTATAAATGTAGCACACAAACAACAACTATGTTATGACTAATGTACAATTATCAACACATATGATCATGTCATGTGTACGTATTTCCACCATCCATTAAATATTACACTTGCAACTAGTTATAAACTATGATTCCCATTGATATAATTAGTTATGCCACTATGTTGCCCAAGGGGGACACTTAGTGTAAAGTTTGGAATCTACATGTGTCAAATGACCATTTTAGGGGTGCTATTAGATAATTGTCCAACCTATTTTTTATCGCCTTAATATTATCTAATTTTTTAATATACATATATTAAAACCATCTTATATGAATTATAATCCATTATTTCATATTATTACATACCCTATATTATAATTAAATTGATTATTTGAATAAAATATAATTTTTTAAATTAATTAACTTATAATTTTTACCCAACAACTAATATATTGCAACCCTATATTTTTACTCATGTATTTTCTACTTTTGTTTACCAAGTGTCCCCCACGCCCCTGCCCCCTTGAACTATGTTGTCAGTATAGAAATATTATTATTTCACTATTTTGTGATTATTATTCAACTATAAATAAGTTAACAACTAAAAACTTAATATTTAATTATTTAATATTTAATTATAATTATTCAGTTTAATTCAAAAAATTAAATCAAAAATTAATTTAAATAATTAAAACCATAATTTAATTCAAATAATTAGTTATTTGATGATGGTTTATCTAAAGTTGATCAATTATTATTTGAAATAACCCATGAACAAATACAATGAATTAGATTTGATTAATTTAAATATTGTGTTAGTTTTAAAACTCAAATAGTTAATTATTTGAATTAAATATCTTAAAATTAAATATCTGAATTCAATAACTAGCTAATTATTTTAATTAGAATAATTAATTCAAATAAATAACTCAAAAATTCACTTAATTAATTGTACAATTTACAAAACTAAAAACAAACACAAAGAATGTGGGAAATGTTTTTCCTAATTGCAACCCAATTTGCAATTAATGTGCGACTAAAAAATTAACCCATATGTTTTGTCCTTGAATCCCATTTCACAAACTATATAAACAAGGTGTATTTTCTTGTGTGTTCACATAAAAATACATGTGCCAATTTGGGATGAGTTCAAAAAAGCTTAACCCTAAAGGCAAAACATAAAAATAAAATGAAAATATTTACATGGCTCTTTTACTCTTTAGTTCACATACCTTTTTACCTTTCTACCCTCCTACTTACTTGCTTACCTAGGTAGGTAAGTAGGTAGTGTGGGTAAGTAAATCTTACCTACGTACCTAGGTAGGTAGGTATGACCTACCAACCTATTTACCTATGCCTATGTATTGACCTATTCAGCTATTGAAATAGAATTTTTTTTCAAAATTCAATTAATGACACATGGCAATTTTCAACTATGCCACATGTCATAATTTAAGACCATATGAAATAAACAATCATAATGGATGGTGGAGATCAATATTTTCAAAACAATAATAATTTTCACCCAAAAATCCCCATAGTGCCACATGTCAAACTTTGATGGATCGTTGGAAAGTAACATCAACATGACTTTACCATAGCAATTGTAAGCTAATTGCACTAGAGTTGCATAGTAGTTGTTTTTACATAGTCGTAACTAAGTTGCACAACTTGTATATGTATATGGTTTCACATATGGTGAGTTGCATCCATTACAATTCATGCAACTTATCCAATAGCAATCACACTTGTAAAAATATGTTAATTTATAATGAGTTGTAAATGGTCATTACAACTCAAAAACCCAATTGCAAGGCTAGTTCCAAATCACCCCACTTTTTCATATTGATTACACCAAAACCATGGTTTTATGACTATGTATATGACTACAAATTTGTAATCATATGTGCCATTATGGATTACACATTATTACATAATTATGTAGTCAATTAAACTCATTGGTTTTACCATTTAGTCACAAATGTGGTCATGTCAAACACATGATTACATATATGACTAAACATACAATTGTACATGTGATTACACATGATGGACATATGATTATAGATATAACACATGGTTTCTACCTACCCGAACCACCTAGCTTAAACTACCTACTTACCTACCTACCCACTCACCCATCTATATAACTACTGAAATTGAAATTGGTTAAAATTTAATGGGGAGGGAAAAGGGGACTTTATGTCTTGTAATCATATTATACATTTAGTCTTATAGTTGTAAGCATGATTAACCAAGTAAAACAACTTGGTTCACATAACTACATGACTAGATTTGGGATATAATCGTAAAATGTTTTAGTTATGAAAGTCATGTTTTGGTATAATGAAAGATAGCAAAAACATAAACACATTCACCAAGATCTACTTTTAAAAAATTTCATAAAAATCAAAAGATTTTCAAAGTGTGAAAAGTAGTGGGGACATCTCATTTTCGTGTAAAAGAAGAGTTAGCACAAACAATTTGTAATAAGGTAGCATGGCATTAAACCTTGAGTTTTCTTTGGAAACCCTACCTTACATAACTACAAACCCTAGCCTAAAAGTTTGAAAATTATATTTAAACTTTACATACCACCCTAAATATTAGACCCTAGACCCTACTTATCATTTAGCCTAAGGCCTTAAATTCCCAAATTAACAACCATACCTTCCTACCTTTTAATACCTTGCCCAAGTATCAAATTTTGAATTTTTTTCTTAAAATGGGTCTCAAGAGGCCAATTCTCACTCTAATGAAACTAATTTGAAACCCTAGTTTAGTTTTCATTTTTTTAACACCTACCAAACATTAGTCTTTTCAAGCCTTATAAGATTGATGATAATTGTGTATGGTTGTGCAATATTTACCTTCGAACATACTATCACCAAAAAGGAAGGGTGACTTAACTAGAAAACACCCTAACAAAATCAATACATCTATAGTGTACTAATCACAAACTCATCAAAATGAAAATACATTGAATGAAACATGTCCAATTCCTAACTCTAATTATTTTATGTCATCTACAACATACAGATTTTGGACTTCAAGGGATCAGATCTCTCTTGATTTCCTCTCAAGAGCCAACTAGTCATATTTTGTGGCAACTCATTTTTCAACACCAGACTTAAAAATCCCAACAAATGCCCTAATCTCATCAAATCTTCGCATAGAAAGTGGACAAAGAAAGACAAAATATTGGACATTGCAACATCAAAAGTCCATGAAACCCACACCCTTCCACATAGTTCATTTCCGTGGAGCTCCTACAAAGGTATTCTCTTTTATACACAAATAGATTAACAACTTCCCACAATTGCCCTAACAACCACAAACAAAATGAATTTGCCACAATGACCGTTCATGAAATCCTAGACGCTACCATCACTTCCCTTGTTCTAGTCCATGATTCCTATAGTTGAATTCTCTACTTCCTCTTGAAGTCATGACGTAGCGGAATGTCGATTCCATAAAGAAATTTGAAAACCAACATTGGGGACATTTTTTCCCAACTATTTATGTTATTTATACTCAATGCACTCTATAGAAAACACACAAGCACAACATAAAAAAAACTTAGCTCAAAGATGTGTCCCTTTCCTTGAATGAGAACCTCTACTTATCCAAGTTCGCAAGCCACCCCTCATTAATGGTGTTGAAACTCCCCACCAACCATCCTCACATAACATGATACGCATTTCCATCAAAAAGCCATTACACCAACAACAAGGAACTCGCTCCATCACCGAACTTAGATTAGTAGCACTACTCCTATGAAGAACAATTTACATCAAAAGCGCATACCATGCAAGCCAACAAAACAACCAAATTTTAAAAAGAACAAAAGAAATTGAACTTTTGGCATCCACAACCTTTCATGATGCCTAAATGTCCCGTAGTTTGTCACCTTTTGCCTTTCATCCATGGCATTTTAAGGTTTTCACATTCCATCCATCATAAAAAAAATTTGACACTATTTTAATGTTACATGTGTCATCACTCCTTCCAAATAAATCTATGTCTTCATAGATCAAGTATCAATCAACAGAATGGTATAATTGCAAATATCTTCTTACACATTCTAATGTTGTTCATCAAGATCCTTAACAATGCAAATCCTACTACCATGATCCCATATTCGATAACCATTTTTGTCCTTATAGTCTACAAACATGTATGGTCCTTCCCAATTGCTAATCAAAGACCTCTTTTTGCCAGGCCTGCATATTTTGACCTTATTATTCTTTTTGAGTTCATCAATTGTCTAAAGTCCTTTGTGAACAGCATAGACTTTTCTTTGTTTCTTTTGAGCTTGCTCCACATTTTCAAGTAGAGATTTGTGTACACCAACAATCGAATGCATCTTATGAATCAATTATTTTGCCATGAATTTTGGTCTTGCATTCTCATCAAACACATCACACAACCCATTGAAACTATTGTCAATGGTTAACCTAGTGTTCATCTAGTTAGTACCATAAAGGGAGAGTATTTGGTGCTGGTTTGTATGCCACAACGATAACTAAATAATATTCGAAGTAACACTACATCCCAACGATATATAGTAGAGGCGGTCATGATATCAGACTTTGTTTAATGGTCTTGATTAAACGCTCAACCATATTGTTGCACTAAGGTCAAACAAGTGTAATGAACTAATGAGTAATGCCATATTTTTGACACATTTCAGTAAACTCCTTCATCCATTCACTCCCATTATCTATCAAGATATATTTTGGTATGCCATACCTACAGATGACTTCATCCTCTAAGAAAACATTGTGCTTTTTAATTAGTCATGCCTCACACCATTTAGAATAATGATCAATGGCAACAAGCACATATTTGTTACCATCAATGGTCTCAAATAAGGGTCGATAGTGTCAAGAGTAACTCAATAAAACAAATCACAAATTGGAATGCTCTTCATTTTTTCAACTCTAGACCTCATGTTACCGAATCATTTGGCCAATTAACAATTATTGTAGGTATTAACAAATGTCTTGATAGATTCAATTCTATCATGCTAAAAAAATATTTTCTTGACCTCAATAAATGTTTGTGATTCACCAAAATGCTCAATTTCTTCATATATATATTTTCAATTATAGTCCTTCTTTTTGCAAGTTTAAGAATTATCAAATCTTGAAAAAATAAAGTGTCTTCAAACCAATGGTATTTTGTCACCTGTTTTTTAACTCTGTCAATTTCAACAACATCATAGACATCGATTTCCAATTGTCCACCAATGAGCAACACCATTAACAATCCATCTTCCCATATGTCCATTTGTTTCAACTGATCACCCTCCCTCATTCCTTCTTTTTCAAAGACTTTGCCTTTCTTTTGATCTTTGGCATTATCCACCATGATTTGGGCTTCAATAATCATCCTTCGTTAGTCATCATGAATCATTGGAGGTAACTTTTCTTTTAAAGTAAAATCTACAATCTGTTTTTCCTCTTCGTCTTCCACTTGATGTTCTTTATCATTGGTTGCTTCTTCCTCAATGTGTTGTAAAATAAATAGATTAATTACAACCTCATTAGGTCTCAACCAAGTTGATGTAGTTCTAGGTTTGTCTTTATGCTCCATCTCATTGCATGTAAAATCCTCATCCTCCTTTGACAGACTCACCTTAGATTTTTGCGTACTACATCAACATTCAAATGTCTACTACCAGCATGATGAATAATCTTGAATTGGAAATCTTGCAACATTGCAATCCACCATCCTCTTCACCCATGTGCATTTGAAACAATTGTTAACCATTCCAATGGTTTGTGATCTATTTGTAACAGGAATGGGGTCTAGTGAAAATATTGTTTGAAGTACATTATGCCCCATATGAGAGCATAACATTCTCCCTCCATTGGATGGAAATGACATTGAATAGGACATAGACCCTTACTTGCATAGGCTATCATTTATTCATGTATCCCAGGCTTTTGTGATAATATAGCCCCCACACCCTTCACTAACCAGTCAACATCTAAGATGAATGTTTTGCAAAAATCAAGTATCACCAAAATAGGTGCTTCCACAAGTTTCTTTTCCAATGCATTAAAACTTGCCTACCATATTGGTGTCCAATTAAACTTGCACTCCTTTTTGGTCAAGGCAAAAAGGGGTTCTGCAATTTTTGCATAACTTGCAATGAACCTTTTGTAATATCCTGTCAACCTTAAAAAGGCCTTAACATTTGTATTGGGTATAGGAAATGCAATAATTATTGTTATTTTTCTAAGATTTGCTGTGAGCTAGTGCAATCCTCCACATGCCCCAAGAAAATGATACTTTTAGAACCAAAACATCATTTACTAAGATTGAGTTTGAAATTGACCCCTACTAACTTTTGAAGGACAAGCCAGATGTGTTGTTAATGGATCATGTATGTTGACATCATGAATAAATACTTTTAAGAACTGGTTAATCCAATCCTTAAAAATGTCAACCATGGTCCATGAGAATGTGCTTGTGGCATTTTTTAGCCTGAAAGGCATCACATTCCACTCATATGAGCCGAATTTGGTGATCGATCACCACAAATTTTTTCACATCATTTGATGCCATTAGTATCTGCCAAACACCTAACTGCAAGTCAAATGCTAAAACCACTAAGAATTCCTTAACTTATTTAAAACATCTTCAATTAAAGGCATGGGAAAATAATCCCGTTTGGTCTAAAAATTCAAAGGTCTATAGTCCCCATAGAATCTCCAACTACCATCTTTCTTTACCAGTAAGGTAACCCTACATGCATACTTAAATGCACTCTTGCACATATTTCCCAAATCCACCAAGGCCTATATCTATCGATTTTCTTCTACTTCCTCCCAATAAGACAAATGTTTAAGAGTCATTTTAGAAGCCGGCAATCCTTATGTGTCAATAGAATGTTCTCCCACAAAACATTATCCCAACTTTCCTTTGTGCCATGCAAAGACTCCCTGGTATTCTTCAAGCAATTCCCATAATTGCTTCCTTTGTTCCTCATTTAATGACTCATCAAACTTTATCTTGGCCTTAATTTGAGCCCACCTACCATCTTCTATTGCCAAGTCATCTATCATTTGAACATGATACAAATGTATTTTGGGTTCATCATCCTTACCCATCTTTTGTTGTGTCCAAATATCATCATCAACAGCTGAACACTTTATCTAATCTTCATAGTCATCATCTTTAATGAACTGTCCTTCCATAACATTTTGATGTTATTTTAAAATTAGACTTAACATTTGCATAGGTGTTTCCTTATCAACTAGTAGATCCATCCCATGGTATTTCTACTTTTCAATTTGGTTTTCCAAAATCAATAGGACCCTTTGTGGATCATCCTCTATTTCCTCGTATTCCATCACTTCATCATCAGAAACATAATCATCATAAGACCATCAAGGTTTGATGAACGGATTAAGTTTGCCCATGCATTTAACTAAATCTACTCCATTTCCATATTGAACAGTTCCTTTTGCATTTTATCCTCTTTTTCTTCAAATTGCTCCAACACCTACAACATGTTCACCACATTTAGAAGTAATATTTTTACCTCCATACTTGGTCCGTTGCGTACTTGTATAACTCCTTTCTCTACATCTATGATTGTTCCAATTTTCATGAGAAAATCCAATCCGAGTAGTAGATTGTGGTTGTCTATGTCCACCATTAAAAACACCATTTGACTGACAATTCCCCCAACCTTCATAGGAAGTTGTGCAATCCTCCCAAGTGCTTGGGTTATTATCTTAGATGCAATCTCATGACCAGCCACTAGATGCATGATGCCGAGTTCTTTTACCACAATAGCTGCCATGATTGACATGGAGGCTCCCGTGTCCACCAAGCCTTTAATTAGTGCTTAATTAATCTCAACTACCAAGTGCAATGTCTTGCTATAGTTTGTTTTGTTGACATTGGCTCTTTTGATTACAGGAGGTTAATGAACAATAGCCACTTAATGACTCTTTGCATCTTTCCTTCTTCTTGTTAGTTTCACTAAACCTTCCAAGTACTCCAACTCCCCTAAAATAACGAATATGGTTTCCGTTGGAGTTAGTGAGATCTTCCTCTTGATGAAATGGGACAATATCTTAGATTTAATAAACGCCTCATTTCCCATATTCATCTCCATGTGTCCTCTCACTCCTTCCTCTAAAACTTCCGCCTGACTAAAAGTAATAGTTAATTTTCTCTTTGGCATTTAAATTTTTGAAAACACATGCTAGTTTCCATAGATTTGATTTAGTTTCACTAGAATTGCCTCCTCATCATTGACCAAAACTTCCAAAAAATTGGTGGTGGCAATAAGCCCCTTCACAAACTTTTTCTAGCATCGATCTTCCATGTGTCCTAAACCAAAACAAAATGAACATTTTAGACCGCAATTTTCAATTTTGTGCCCCCCTCTACACTTGGTACATTTTGACTTAATGTTAGTGAGTTTAAGGCAAGTTGAGGCCATGTGTTCTTCTAAATGGCATAGTTGACATCAATTACCATGAGCAAAACAGGTTGTGCTAGGTCTCATTTTGCCATCATTTCCCTCCCAAAGAAATTGATGAGGGTTTCATTCAAGACATGTAATTATCGATTTGTGGCAAATTCTCCAAATGCCATCTTATCATGTTCTTCCTTCATAGGTTCATATAGAGTCTCCCCAAGTTTTCCTAATATTTTTTCAATTTTAGCAGTTGCAACAATTACTTCATCAATGTTAGCATAAATCCTGACCACACATAGTTTCCTGATTTTAGGCCTAAGCTTGGTCATAAATCTCCTTCATTATTCTACATCCTATATTTGTCCTTACTGAAACAACTTATCCAATCTTTTAAAGTACTTCTACACTCGTTCCTTAGGTTCCTATTTGATGGTATCCAACTTGATGCAGATGTCATTAACATTTATATTGCCATACTTTTGCACTATCCATGTGCATAATTTTGTTTAGTTAGTTGGAACAAGGTTTAGTTTTTTGAATCACTCCTTGGCTCTATCCCTTAGCTTTAATTTGGCAATTTTAACAGTAAGTGAAAACAAACGAAACCCCCCAAAAATTGTAGTCACAAGTATAATTTTTTTACAATTAAAATTTATGGTAACATATGGACATCACATCTTAGATTTTTTACTTATTTTAAATATATTTGATTAGATTTAGAGTTAATACAATCAATTATTTTGGAATTTTAAAAAACATTAAAAGTTTTGAATGTATGGAGTATAATTATGACTAATAATACTCATCACAAAATTTGAAAATTTGAATATGTATTTAAAAAGTAAGGTTGTTGATGGAATTATTGGGTGAATTTTTTAATGGTGTATGATATTGATATACATTAATCAAATCTAGAAATTTTTAGAAATTTAAAACTTTTGGATGAAATTCCATTCAAAAATTGTGTTTTTTTGCATTTTTTTAGTACCAAATGCATAATAATATCTTCCTTTTAGGAAAAAACCATTACCATATCAAAGAGAAGGAGATTTTATAAATGGGCATTGCATTATTTTTTCAATTTTCTTTTGTTTGGTAATGTTTCATGAATCACAAACATGAGGCCCTATGGGTGTTGAATAACTGTAAATTACATACTATGTGTACATTGATTTTATTTAATCCTCCTCATCTAACTATTGGATCAAGATTATTTTTGATTCAAAGTGAATTTTGAATTCCAAAATGTTGTTGTGCAAATTCTAAAGTTTTTTGCTTATGTTTAGGTTAGCCAAAGGATGCCATCAAGATTTTAGCTTACTATGTGTTATAATATTTGTTATACATAACCTTTTTCTAACAAAAGTGGCTCACCCTCAGTGTGCTTTCACCCTGGCTTATTAACATTCAAGCCTCTGACTTTTGTTGCCATGGTAAATAATTTAGCCCAATCATTAACATCTTCATGATCACAACCCTAGAATAATTCATCCATCCCCTATGGATTCGTCATTACAACCAACCCTCATAATTTTGAAGCTTATTTGCTTCAAATCTTCTACTACAAGAATTTCTTCTTCCTTCTCAGAATCTATTGCCCTTTTCTTATTATTTTCAATCATGATGTTATAGTTCATATCACTTCTCCCTACATACCTCTAACATAATCTGCCATAGAAATTCTTTGAATGGATCCAACATAGCAAATGTGCAATTTTATTTGTGTGTGCAATTCTCAAAATGTAGTCCCCAATTTTCATTCTATCATCTAATTCTGGCTTGTAAAATTGAACACAACAACCCAAGATGGTGACATCTGACGGAATCCAAATATCCCCAACGCTAAGAACTAATTCAATCTTCTCTCTCTTTAGCCTTTGATCTTCAAGCTTACTCAAAAGGCCAATGATTAATGAAGTAGAACCTCATATTGTTGGTCTAAATGAAATTCCATTACCATCCATCAGACTACATCCTGGTCTTTAACCATATAGTCACATGCGTATGGAACCCTGAATGCCACATACTCATTGCCACATCTCCCACCTCAACCATAGCTAGATCAAAATTAATAATCTTAATGGCTACAAACCTTGTAAATTTTTAAATCACAACCCCAATCATTGGTTTTCTTGGAAAACCAACCTCATCAAACATGGATATTCCAGATGGTATCCACTAGCTCATGGTACATCCTTTTATTGGGCATGTTTTTTATTAATTCTACCAGGTTTTAGTCCTACTATTCCTTTGACATAAACAAAATGTAGACATTAGTAATCATGTAACAAAATTTTCCTGATCTCACTCTTATATAAGAATTAAGACAACAAATTTAGATGGGACAAGAATAAAATTTTGTTCATCTGTGGAATCCATCTGCCATTATATTTCAAGGTTGTTGTTTTGATAAGCTCTCTAGCTGATCAATTGAGATTTCAATATGGAATTCTCCACCCTTATGATCCAATCCCCACTACAAAATAGATCTTCCATTCCTAAAATGAAAAATCTATTGAAATGATTAGGTGAGATAAGCAAACAAGGAATCCAAATGTCCCCTATCATCAGCACTTGATTTTATCTTTCTATCCTATAGGTTGATACCCTACGCAAGATAGGAGGTGAAGTGGTATTGCCTATGGAACCTTACAATTGTTGCCCATCCTTTTGTTCCATGTCGCATCTTCACCCAAACCTATGCCTTAGTACAAAATCCATTGTGCATTAGTTCCACATCAATGTCATCAATCTATTCCTCATCAAGGCTTATACCAACAATTATAACAATACCAAATCCTACTTAATGCGAATCAAAGCTCTTACTGGTGGTGTTCTGATTGTTCTAAGGAAGTCAAAGCTAGTTATTATTTGCCTTTCATACACATCTTATGTTTGTGTAACTAGCTTTTTTTCACTAAATTTCGAAATAGGAATTCCTTGGAAATTTCCACCCGTAGTAAACACATTATCAACAAATGCACTACAACCTTGAAGATCATAAGGCTCTAATACCAAAAAGGAAAGGTGACTTAGCTAAAAAAACACCTTAACAAAATCAACGCATCTACATTTTACTGATCACAAACTCATCAAAATGAAAATACATTAAATGAAGCATATTTAATTCCTAACTCTAATTATTTTATGTCATCTACAACATACAAACTTTGGACTTCAAGGGATCAGATCTCTTTTGATTTTCTCTCAAGCGCCAATTGGTCATACTTTGTGCCAAGTCATCTTTCAACACCAAATTTTAAATCCCAACAAATGCCCCAATTTCAGAAAATCTTCCCATAGAAAGTGGATAGATAAAAACAGAACATTGGACAATGCAACATTAGAAGTTCATGAAACCCACACCCTTCCACATAGTTCATTTCCCTGAAGCTCTCACAAAGGTACTCTTTTTCAAACATAGGTAGATTGACAGGTTCCCACAGTTGCACTGACAACCATGAACAAAATGAATTTGTTATAATGACCACTCATGAAATCCTAAACATTGCCATCACTTCATTTGTTCTAGTCCATGACTCCTATAGTTAAATCTTGTACTTCTTCCTAAAATCATGACGTAGTGGAATGTCAACTCTAGAAAGAAATTTGAAAACCAACATTGGGGGCATTTTTCCCCAACTATTTATGTTATTTGTACTCAATACACTCTATAGAAAACAGACAAGCACAACAACAAAAAAAACTTGGCTCTAAAAATGTGTCCTTTTCCTCCCATGAATACCTTTACTTATCCAAGTTCTTAGGCCACCCTTCATCAATGGTGTTGAAACTCCCCACCAACCACGTTCGCATAACGTGATATGCATTTCCATCAAAGAGCCCTTACACCAATAGTAAGGAACCTGCTCCATCACTGAACTCAAATCAGTAGCACTGATGTTATGAAAAACAAAACATTAAAAACACATAACGTGCAAGCCAACAAAACAACCAAATGCAAAAAATAACAAAAGAAATTGAACTTTCAGTGTCCACAACCTTTCATGATGCCCAACTATCCCATAGTTTGTCACCTTCTACTTTTCATCCATGGCATTTTAGGGTTTTCACATTCCATCCATCATAAAATAAACTTGACATTATTTCAACATTACAATACCTCCATCTTGAACCATAATTGAATTACTTTGGTAACCTTTCATGTAAACCCCTTTTACACTCCCTTCGCCCCCCACCCTGCCCCTCCCAACATTACTTTCTTAATAAATGTATAAAGGTGGGCCTACACCAAGTGTTAGCTTAAATGTTATGCTAATGTTAAGGAGATTAAAATTAGACACCAATCCACACCAACAATGTTAACTAACATTGAATCCTAGATGAAGAATGACATGGCATTAATGTTAAGCCAATGTTAAAAATCAATACTAAGGTGCCATTTAGACCTAATGGTAACTCAATGATAAATCAATGTTAAGAATTCTTAAAATTTTGGTGTATTCACATATGCAATGTTAATTAACATTGATGGTGGCATGGTGCCTATGTGGTGTTGATGTTAAGTTAATGTTAGGGAAGATGTTATTTAACATTAAATATAGGTTGAAACCTAAATTTTAGATTTTTTTTAACAATGTTAGGTAATGCTCATAAAAGAGAGGCCATAACTCAATTTAGCAAGCACAAGGTTCAAGGGGGCGGGAGGAGGGGGGGGTGGGGTGGGGTGGATGTAGATCCCACCTCCTTCCCACTTTCCCACCCTCATAAAATATTCTCCCCTTAACCTTTCCTTTGCTTGCACATAGTGGTCAAATGTTCAAGAAAACAAATTTCTTGGCTCTATTAAAAAAATGATTACTAATATTAAAATAAAAAAATAAAAATTGACTAATGGCTATATTGTTGTTAAGGGGCTTTCAACAATTTCTCTTAACACTAGGTTTAAATGGTGCCTAACTAACATTAAAATCTTGAAAATAAAATAGATTTGAAGATTTAACATTGATGTTATATAAGTTTTAAACAAAAAACAATAATTTCAATGTTAAGCAACATGCATTCACAATTCTTTTCTCTCCATTTCTTTTTGTGTGTTTCCTCTCTTTCACCTCCTCTCTTTTCTCTTCTTCTTTTCATTTTTGTCTTCACTTTTCCTTTTCCATCTTTCTTCTCTTCCTCATCTCTTCACCTTGGTTTTGATCTCTTCTTGTCTATCCTTGCTTAAGTAAGTAAGTAAGGCACTTGGTTGCAATGAGGTCGTTAAATCTATGTGAAAGGTTAATACATAGCTAATGACCCAAGGTTGGCTATGGAACATGAATACAAATGAAAAAAAATGTTTTCTATCCACACACCATCCATTGTGCATAGTGTGCTTGTGAGTGCCCGTTCACCTCAACCCCCCAACAAATTTTTGGATGTCATCCAAGGCAACTAGCCAAGGCCATTCATCTTGGGGAACCGCCATTCTTACCAAACCAAAGGCCTTAACCCTCCATTATTAAACTTCCTTTTTATGATAAATTTTTTGATAAATTTTCCCACTAACTAATTAATGCAAGCAAAAAAACACTTGATTTCAATAGGTGTTATAATTTTTCACTCTTGCAATCCCATGTGGATAGAGTTAGTTACTAGTTAGTAGTTAAGTTACATCCCCATTCATTCATTCATTCATTCATTCATTCATTCATTGAATCATTCCTTTGCAAGGCACCAAAGTTGAACCCGAAACATCCTTGTTAATTTGTCTTTTCCAATTTACTGAAAAAAAGAAAAGAAAAAAAAGAAGAAGAAGGTTTGTTTCTATTTTGCCATTATTTCAATGTTCACATAATTCTCATTCTCTTTTCCAATTTATTAGACAATTATTGCCTTTTCCTTTTTTTAAATTTCAATATTCACATAATTCCCAAAAGTAAAATTGATGACTATTTGTTTTCCTTTTGTCATTATTTCAATGTGAATGATGCTTAAACTTTTTTTTAAAACTTTTGTGTCATGTTCATAGCCAAATTTGGCTAAACTGTTTTATAGATGATTATTGTCCCTTTAGCTACATCAAAAAATTACCCACCAAAAAAAAAAAAAAAAAAAAAAAAAAAACTTTTAATTTCATTTTCTTTTCCAAACTATTAAAAAACTATGGATGAATTTTCATTTTCCTTACCAAATTCTTTAAGAAGCTATTATTCCATTTTCTTTTTTCTTTTCCGAATTATTAGGAAAACCATGGTTCTATTTTCATTTTCTTTTCCAATATATTAGAAAAAACTAAAGTTTTATTTTCAGTTTTTTCTCCAATTTATTATATATATATATAGTTTCCTCTTTTTTTTCTTTTTTTTTCTTCATTTTTTAATTTACTGTTCAAATAATTATGATTTTATTTAATTATTTATTTATTTTTCTCTCTCTCTCTTTGATTTTTCCTGTTATTTTGTGGGAGTTGGAAAATTATATGAGAGGCTTGAAACCCCCCCCCACGACGTCCTTGAAAAAGAAAAAGAAATAAAAACCGAAATAAATAAATAAATAAATAATAAAAATCCAAAAAGCTGAAAAAGGGTACTCTGCTACGGACTTATTCGCTTGTCTTGTTCGCTCGCTCGCTTGCTCGAGGGATCGAGAAACGCTCGAGAAATGGTCGAAATGGAGCCAGAATTGCGAGAATCTGTGTCGAAGTGGGGCGAAAAATCTCTGCAACGGAGAAGAGATCGGAATCGATTCGACCCATTTGAAGCGTTACAATGATTCTCAGGTGAAATTCTTTTCCGTTTTTCTTTCCTTTCGGTTTTTTTTTGGGCTTCAGCTCTGCTTGATTGCAAAGAAATCGGCGATGTTCGATTCTGTTTTCGGAAGAAAGCAGCTGCGATCTTGGACCGAAAGCAGCAGCAGCAGCAGTGATCTTGGATTCTGTTTTCGGAAGAAAAGCAGCGGTGATCTTGGATCGACAGCAGCAGCGATCTTGGATTCTGTTTTCGAAGAATGGAAATGGAACGATCTTTGAACTAAATTTGGGTGGAATCTTGTCGATGATGGTGGTGGTGATGATGATGATGATGATTATGATGATGATGGTGATGATGTTGTGGAGATAGTTCGTAGCTCAAATGGGTTGCTGCTGCTCGCAAGTCTCACGCAGTTTTGTGGATGGTACAGGCAATGATTGAGTAGTCTAATGCTGGAGGAAGAAATGCGACTGTGTTTTGTTCAAGGGCGTACTTGTAACGATCTTTGAGTAGATTTGAGCTGAGCTTTCGGCCTAACATTCCAAGTACTTACTCGTAGAAGAAGAAGAAGAAGAAGAAGAAGAAGAAGACGCAAAGAGGTGGAGGAAAACGACGTTGGACGATGGGAGCTGGAAACCGAGAAGTTTGCGGCGCTAGTGCTTCAGCAGCTCAATGGGTTGAAGATGTTTCTACTTCCGGCCAGCTGCAGCAGCGACGAAGCGGCCACACAATACCCTTAGCTGCTGCACATCATGAGCCTCTTCATCATCTGGTAACAGGAGCAACAGGAGCAACATCAGCAGCAGCAGCGACAGATACTCAAGAAAGTGAGAAATATGGCCACTTAAACGTCTTGTCGCATCACGAATCGAAGCCATGGGTCGCCGCAACTTCAAAGCTGCCGGAGGTGGATCCATTCTGCATGATTCAGGAGCTGAAGCCTGTCATGTTATCTGAGTCCGCTGGCACTGTTGTGAGTACTTCTCCAGTAGTTTCTCGAACTGCTGCAGCAGCAGCAGCAGCAGCAACAGAGCTCAAATCGGCTGCAATGGCAGCTTGGCCTTCTGCAAGGAAGGTGCAGTCAAGGACAGCCTACAATAGTTTGCCAGCTTTGGGTACTAGTACTAGTACTCAAGGTTTTGCAAATGATGATCTTCATGGGTTGAATCATCATGTGGTGGAAGCTGCTAGCAGCTGGCCTCAAGGAGGACAAACAGCAGGAGCTGGGGGAGGAGCAGACTCATCAGAAGATTGCAGTGGTGGGGATGTCGGCAGTGGCCTCATGAACAACATGAATATGGGGGAGAAAAAGTATCAGAAACAGAGCTCGTGTTCTTATCGGGCTTTGACACCCAGTAGCACTGTGTCCAAGAATCTTGTCTCTGAACGCAAGCGGCGGAAGAAGCTCAATGAAGGACTCTACTCTCTGCGTGCTTTGGTTCCAAAGATTAGCAAGGTAAGCAACCTCTCTGCATGTGTATCTTAAGGACTCCTCAAGCTGCTCAAGATCAATCTTAAGGACTTATTCTCAAGCTCAAGAAATTTCTTAGGGACTCAAGCCTCAAAGAATCTTCTTAAAGATTCAAGAGGCATGACTCTTGACAATGAGCTGCTTTGGGTTCCAAAGATGGGCAAGCCGCTCAAGAGTCTTCTTAAGGACTCAAGGTCCAGAATCTTTGAGGACTAGACTATGGATCTCTGTGAGCTTTTGCCTTGGATCTCAAATCTCAGCCAATAAAGTATTAAGATCAAGAAGCATTTTCTTTTCTTCAAATACAAATTCAAAAGGAAATTTTATTTATGTTGTTGCAGTCAATCAATGTCCAGGTTCTTTTCTAAGTCTTAAGAAAATTCGGAGCAGTTGTTTGAAACCCTAGTACTTGGAGTGATTATTGAGCAGAATGCAATGCAGGCATTTGGTATTAACTTTCTGGTTATTTTGGTGGAACTTTTTTTTTCAATTTTTATGGTACTAACTTTCTGGCAATTTTTGGGTACTAATGTTTTGTGGCAAGATTTTGCTTGCACTGATTTGTCTCAGATGGACAAGGCATCAATCATCGGCGATGCAGTGAATTATGTCCAAGAGCTTCAAAAGGAAGTGGAAGAAATGGAGTTGGCTGAGAGTTTGAATGTGGAAAGTGAGTGCTGTGGGTCAGTAGGAGATGACTCAGGCTCAATCATCACAGATACCACTGGGCCCGAAGATGCAGTTATGACTGTCATCAATGGAAGTTACACAAATGAGGCAAAAGCGGCTGCTGCAGCTCCTGCTGCAGATAGCACCAACCAAAAATCTCCAATTACAACTGAAAAAAACTCACCTTCACAAGTGCACTCAGTCAAGAAGAAAATTCTTCATGTGGGTTTTCTCTTTTACAATATACATGTTCATCAAAATTTATTTCTCAGAGTGCTTTCCATATGCCATCAATGTGTGTTGATTTTGAATGCAAAGTGGTGTTATTATGGTGTGTTGTTTTCAGTTGGAGGTTGCAAGATTGGAGGAGGAGACATACCATCTGCGTATCTTATGTCAGAAAGGACATGGGGTGCTTGTGCAGCTCATGCAAGCTTTGGAGTCTTTGGGGATTGATGTTGTAAATGCTCATCATACATCTGTACAAGACAACATCCTCAATACTTTTGTTGCACAGGTAATGTATGTGCACTTGGTACTACTGCATGAGACCTCTTGATGCCATGCTCCCACACAACCCATATTACAATTCATAATGTGGATAGATCTCCACTATCAACAAAGATGAGTTTTGATACTTTGCAAGTAACCAGAAACCAATTAGCTTCACTTTTAAATTGTGTTTTCAGAAACATTAAAGGAGAACTAATTCCAGTAGATCTATTGAATTGATACTCGGGACACTCAAGCCATGGATCAAATCGTTGAGAACTTTTAAGCATTTCAAAGCTTTTACAACGCCTAGGAAACTAAGAAGATTTGGGGTTAGGGTTTAGGGTTCAGGAAATAAGAAGATTTTGGTCTTTCTATGTGCTAAAGTTGTGAAGGCATTGGGTTGTAGCCAAACCTTGACTGACAAAAGGCAATGTCCAAGTGATGATTTGGGACTCCACCCATTTGCTGGAAACTGATCTGAAGTCAACAATATCAAATTACTCTTTAAGCTTAAAACAGTTGAAATTTCCATTACAATTCTGGGTCGATATTTTGTAGCACAATGTGGAGTTGAATTTTCCAGCACAATTTGGTGAAAATTGGGCAAATATATGAGAATTGTCTTTGAAAACACAGCTCACCTATGATGTTTTGATGACATATGAAATTTCATGAGCTAGTGAGCTTCGTGAACTAAATCCGTGCATTTATTGATGGAATTGCAGGTTAAAAACTGGGAGATGATGGAGACAGAAGATGTCAGACAGAAACTTCTCGGTGTTGTAGCTCAGTATGGATTAGTGCAAGCTTGAAATCATATGAGCATATTTCACCAGTGATGATGGATCAAGTGCACGGATTGGATCCATCAAACCTCTACACTTGATCTAGGTTTGATGTTACAGGTTGACAAGCAAGCATCAGGACTGCCAAGTCTTCCATGGGTTCCAAAAGCATGACAAAAACTCAGGAATGCGGATTTTTTTTGTATAATTGTTTTGCATGCAATTTTGGGCAGATTTTTAACACTAACACAACACTAGCTACCCCACCTTCAAAGTATTGTTGTATAGTTTTTTCTTTGCAATCTGAGAGACATGAATGAAAACCTGAAACCCTAAACCCTTCCATAGTTTGTCCATGGGATTCTGTGACCAAGCACCTAGCTACCAATACACCATCCATTGGAAACCCATTATAACTCAATGGTGGATCGATGAACCACAATTCATCCACAACTGAGTGATTAATGTTCAAGTTACTTTGGTAACCTATCCTGTTGGAAACCTTGTTACTTCCTCTTTCCCTTACCTAGCAAAACTTGCTATATAATTGTGTGAGTACTAAGCGCATCTCCATCAACACAATGCATGAAACTTACTTGCTATATAATTGGGTGAGTACTAAGCGCATCTCCATCAACACAAATGTACCGCATGTTTTGGATGAAGGACACAATCTACAAAATGGCTGTGGCTGAACATTTTGGCACAATATGCGGAGGTTGGCAAAAGTCACAACACAGTCTTATGGCTGAGCATTTTGGCTCAATATGCGGAGGTTGGCAAAAGTCACAACACAGTCTTATAACATAGCATTTTTGCTCAATATGCGGAGGTTGGCAAAAGTCGCAACACAGTCTTAGAACTAGCATTTTTCCTCAATGTTGCGGAGGTTGGCAAAAGTCACAACAAAAGTCTTAACATTTGCTCTGGATTGGTCTGATATATTGATGGGTCCTAGTGATTTGTTATTATTAAGTAGGTTCTGACCTTTTATATGTTCTAGGTTCATGTTTATGGGTGGGGCTTCAAATCACTTTATAAGCACTCTTGGATAGGAGGAATATTGTTGTTTTTAAGTTCATGTTTATGGGTGTGTGGGTGGGTGTTGATGGATGGCGCTTCAAATCACTTAATAAGTAAGCTTGGTCGTGAGGAATATTGTTGTTCCAAGTTCATGTTTATGGGTGGGGCTTCAAATCACTTAACAAGTAATCTTGAATAAGGGAAAATATTGTTGTAGGGCCAAATGCCAAGTATGGGCAAAAGCTCCTCTAAGGGATTACTCCGCACCTTGGTGAGTAGGCAAGGCACTTGATGGCTACCCACTAGATAGATGCATGTGGATAGTTAGTAGTTTAGTACCTACTACTACCAATGCTCCCTCCCTCTCTATAAAGACAATGCATCACTTATTTAATAACTCAAAAAATAATTACCCCAGCTCATGTAAGTTAAGTCTATGAGAGAATAATTTACATTACCTCCGTGTAAGTGCAAACCCAATACTATATACATCATCATAAGTGTAATGGACTTGGGCGTCTGAAAAACAAATTATTTTACACTTTATACATGATTTTTACGATGCCCATTTACACTCTATTAACACTTAGGCTCACAACATTCATTAGTTGGTTAGTACATAACTAAAACACTTGTGAGAAAGTCCAAGAAAAATGGTTCCCCCACCTCACTCCACCCAAACCCTTGTTTTGTGGCATTTGTGAGGGGACAGATGCTACCTTGCAAAGTGACTTTATGATTAGGTAGATACAGTCTTCTTTGGCTTTTGTTGAAAGAGCATTGGACTTTGAGTTTGTGGGAGGATTTGTGGACAAAGGCGAGTATCACGAGTCACTTGTTTTGGACACCTTTTATATACTAAAGAAAGGGGGCCATGGAATAAAGTTGTCTACACATGATCCTTGTCCTAAACTCCTATTGGGCCATAGTGTGAACACATTTTTTGTGTGTGTGTCAATGGGCATGATTGAATATTGTTTTGTTTTGTCTCTCTAGTTTCTACTAAAGTAATAATTTCTACTAAAGTTTAATTCAAGAAATATATATATATATATATATATATATATATATATATATAGTCTTAATTAAATGAAAACACCCATTTTCATCCATCCAAATAGTGTTGTTTAATGCCATGCCATGTTGGATTTGGCTTTTTTTTTCTTTTTTCTTTTTTTCCCCTTTTTTTTCAAATGCTATGTATGTGCCCGCTAAAGTTTGATGATATCCAAGTTTGGTGAGTTAGGTGGGAAAGAGCAATGAGACATTTAAAGCCTAAATTGATTGGGCATGGCTTTTAGTGATGTGGTCATATCCATTGTTGTCTAGTTCTGGCTTTTCAAGAGAAACTTGATGAGTCCCAGTTCCAACTTTTTTAAACATTTGAGAGAATCTCTAGTGTTCCCATTTGAGTGGTTAACTTGCCATCTTTGTTTGATCTATTTTTCATACAATTTCTTTTTCAAATATGTGACTTCATATGTTCAATGGAGTGATTTTATATTGTAATAATTAACTAGATTTTTTTTCATAAAATACAACATGGAAAAAAGATTCAAGATCTTTAATTATTCTAATTAGAATTCTAGCTCACTATTTCATAAACGTTCTAACATATACGGTTTTAGTTTTCATCATAAATTAAATGTTTTATTGGTAAGTGTCTATTTTTTTCCCAACAATTAGTTAGTTGGTTAGCTCCTTTTCCATACATAAACCATTTGCAAACCCTGGAAAAACTAATATTTTTGTACAAATTGGAGAATCCATGAACATTTGAGATCTTTAATTCATTTGTTCAAATGGATATACATTAAGTGATTTTTAAACATATGAATGAAAAAATGATCAAAACATTTAATTTACAAACCATTTTTATATTATTTTAATTACTTCTATTGTAATGTACTTATGTAATTTGAGCTGCACACCACTAGTGATCATTAACTATTTTAATTTTTTTCTTATGTTTTCATGTGATTTTTAATAATTCATCATAATTTATGTCAAGGTCAAATCTAATTTAAATTAATATACATATCATGTACATGAAAAGACACATGTTAATTTCTTTTTTTACATCCATGATGGTGGATAGGGAAAAAAGTGACGTAGTTATAAAATGAAGTTAGTTATTAAGAAAGGTGGGAAATAGGTGTTAAGAAAGTTAGTAGGAAAAGGAAGTAGTTAAGCTTGAAAATGAGGTAGTTATTTCTAAAATTGTGTTTGGAATGGTCCATGAAAAACCATACAAAGGATTCCAAAAAATCCCCCATATACCAATTTCAATTATTCCAATTATTTCTATCATAATGCATTTATGTAATAACAAGTATGACTACTCAAGATATTTTTTAAAAATGGTGACAACTTTTGACACATTTTCTTCTAAAACTACACAACTATATTTGTTTTGTCAAATTAATCAATTGTGATGTTTGTTTTCCTTGTTTATTAATTAGGTTCGTTCATGGTGCTTTCATTATTTATTTATGCATGTAAATCAATGTCCATTCTCCAAAAAAACCTTCTTAAATGTGTTTCTAAATGTTTTTTATGCATGAAAAATGGATGGTAAATTTCATCAAGTCTAAATGAATTTTGACCATTTTGGAGGGAAATTGAGTGATCCTAGATGAACCATTACAATGATGTTCTTGAAGTGTCCCATTAACACAATACCCAATAACCAACATAGAAATTTCATCCCCAAGAAGATCTTACAAGGAGATAAGTTAAAATTTTGAATGCATCCCTTGAAGCCCATCTAACACAAGTCTTCACAAACTTGAACCCAAGTGGTTCTTTGAGTTTATTTAATAAACCCTAAAAGGACCTTGATGCACCTTAAGTCCAATAAAAACAACTTGAATAATGAAATTTTCACAACATAAGGTTTCAAGCATTGTGTAGGAAAAAACATCACAAACTGAATAATCTTATCTAACGCACAAATATGATATTCATTTGGTAAAGATTTTGAACATCTCTTACATGGCACTTGACCAAAAACAAGTATCACATTAAGACTTGCTAAACAAATGATGAAAATGAGTAAAACTAAATTGAAATTGATTCAAACTTGACATTTGTTGATTCAAAAAATAGGTCAATCATCCTCAAAATACAAGACATGGAATCATTTCAACACAAAACCAAACCAAATGCATATTGTAACATGAAAGAAACATAATATCAAAAGAAGTAAATGTTGGATAAAAGACCCCAAGGAGAATGGAAAATTCAAAGACAAATGAAAAAAAATATTAAACACCTAGGTTGAAGGTTATTGAGGTGATCAATTTCTTGGTGCAACAAGTCTTTATTTAATTTTGTGATGAAAAGGTTGGAACGATGTTTTGTATATGAAATCCATAGTTTTAGGAAAATATGGAAGCCAACATCTCTGGGGGGGGGGGGGGGGGAGGAGGGCCTAAGGGGTGCAATCAAATAAAAAATTGAATAAATTATTTGAAAGTCTCAATCAAATTGAACCAAAATTAGTTTGAGATAAACCCAAATTAAGTATAATATAATTGATATGATGTTTTAAATTGATTCCAACATAATGTTGTATTTATTTTGATTCAATTCCATCTACATTAATTGATTGAAATTGTCACATTTTCTATTTGATTTGTTTAAGTCACATCCATATCAAAATTCCATCATAGTTAATTCTTGATCCCAATGGAAGTTTAGTCTTAACCACATTTTAAATCCCAATTGATTTTAATGAGACTAAATCAATATCAATTCTTATTAAATTATTTAAAGCCAATCATATTCACATCCTTCATTTAATTTCATCCATAGCCCTCCCACACATGCATGTTTGCATTCAAATATATATATTTTATTATTTGTGTTAAATGTTTTATTCCATAATACAATGTGATACATCTTAAATTTTCTTGCCCAATAAAAGGAAACCACTTAGCAACAAACTTTTTTACATTTTCTAGCTTTTAACTTTTCTTTTGAAAATTTATTGGACTCATTTCGATGATCCTATTCAGAAGGTTACATCATTCAATAATTTAGGAAACAAGTTCAATTCTTCGTGGTAACATAGGGTTGATGGATTTGAAGCTTATTTTTTGTCACATTTGAGGATTAAAATTTTGCTTTTGCGAAAGTCGTTAGAGAAGAAACTTTCTATTTTCTTCTTTTGCAAACATTTGATAATACTAGCCTTGTCATTAATTGGACCAAGGACTTCACATTGGACAATGTGGTATGCACATTATCTAAGTCACCTTTTGGACATGACATGCTTGTAAGATGCATGAGCTCTCTAGTTAATCAAATTGTTCAAAAATGTGTGACCTAACTTTTTCAATTTGAAAATCTAACTTTTAAAACTAACATATTACTAAGAATGACAATGTGCTCTATCTATCTACAACCTTGAAACCAACCTTCAAGTATGTTCATGAAATACAACCTTATCATTCCTTTTCATTTGTTCATCATGTCTCCTTCACACTAATTTTTCTATGATTTGCAATGTGATTAATTTACAATGGAGAGATGTCCACGTGACAATTAGCAATGAGTTGTCTGAACATGCAAATGCACTTGAACATTGGTCACACCTTTCATCTCCTTATGGTGATGAGAGCTTGGCAAAGTCATTATAGTGACCTTGGAGGAAACAGAGTAATGTAATGCTATGGAAAGTGGGTGGGATGTCTGTGCACACAAATGAGGAAAGCTTTCTTTTGAAATGTGGTGAGATGATATGATTCAAAGCTTAAAGCTCATTTGAAGCTTCATTGCTTTCTTAGGGTGGGTTTTTTTGAATCATTATGAATCAATGTAAACAATTTCATCCACATTTTTTGTTCATTCCCATCCTTCTACTACATGACTCCAAAATACAATTCTTAGGTTTTTGAGATGTTTATTTCTTGCTTTTGCTAAACATGTGTGTGTGTGTGTGTGTGTGTGTTTTGAAATATGTAGGGTTGGAAATTTTGAGAGGCTTGAGAAGTAGCCTATTGTAAAGCCTTGTGGTTGCTTTTCTAGTGTTGTGATAAGGCACATTATAAATTGTAATCAATTTTCCACCTTCCAACTAGTTAAAAACAAAATAGCCCATGTAATAAATAATCCAATGAATTTTTTTAAAAATAACATAATACACATAATATAAAACATATATTAAAATTAATATACTATATTTTAAAAAAAATTGGAATTAAATATTTTGAAGAATTGGAAGTAGAATTAGATTCTTGATTCCATCTATGTGTGAAACCGGAACTAAAGGTTCTTCACAAAATTAAATAACCACCCAACACTGGTATTTTCTCAATGCTTATATGCTTTTATATTAAGGGGTTTTTTATTTTTCTAAAATTAAAAAATTTATAATTTAACAGTTACTAACATTATCATGTATCCGCCGGGTGGACCCGTTGAAGTCTCGGGTCGGGGGGAATGTCCGAGGCCTCGGACCCGTCCAACCGCCTCGCGCTTTCTCTCTCTCTCTCTCTCTCTCTCTCCCCTTTCTCTTCTTCCTTTTCTTCCTCCTCCTCTTCTTCATTTTCCTCTCTGCACATTGTTCTGCAGAATTTTCATCTCCCTGCTATTAATCTCCTGAATGCACGGTTTGTATTTTCCCTCTTTTACGGAGCTCGATTTGGTCCAGTATCGAGTTCTTTTGAAGCAGGGAGAGAGAGCATCATGAGAGCTGTGGTAACTTGGACTGATCATGCTGTAAGAGTCTCTCCCTTCTCTCTCCCCTCCCTCCTTCATTCTCTCTCTTTTAAATTTTTTTTTTTTAAAACCATTTTATAAGTTCGTGTTGTTTTCAAGAATTTTTTTGCAAAATCTTAGAATAGGAGGTTTAGAATCATGTCTTATCTGCAATGTCATCATGCTCTTTAAACCCTAATAGATTAGGGTTGCAAGAAAAATGGTTTCCAGTTTTCAGCTCTGCTTAAGAAGATAAGGCCCAGGGTTTTTCAATGTTGTGCAGCCTCAGCATGGTGGTGTCCAAAGTGTGTGTTATGATATCGCCTTTCGTCCAGGTAGTGTCTGTCCTCCTCCTTGCACCTATCTATCTCCATCGGGTCTGGTTTCTCTTGGGAATGGGAATGTATGGGGTTTTTCTACGGGTTTTTTCTCCTTACTCTTCTTCTTCAGTGAAAAAAGAGGTGAAACGATTGGTGAATGAGCTAGTGTTGGTGAATAGATGGCAGTCAATTGATAGCAGCTGTTGGAAGTAGAGTGCTCATGTATGATGCAGCTAATGGTGACCTTCTTCACTCCCTCCAGGGTGAGTTTGCATTGTATAACCCTTCTCTCCTCCATCGTCTCTGCTTTCTTGACCAAATTCAACATCTTTCCTAAGACAAGACAACCCTCAGTGAATTATTTCTGTTTTGCAAATTTCTGAAGCTGTATGTACTACGTACCTATATTGTGCACAACATAAGCATGGTTTTGTTGCTAAGTGAGGGAGGGTTCAAGAACTGATTTTCACAGGGCACAAAGATTCGGTTTACTGTGTGGCATACTCTCGGGATGGGAAAAGGTTTGCTTCAGGTGGAGCTGACAAAACAATCATCATCTGGACTCACAAGGTGAAACTCCTTTAGGTTTGGCTATTTGAATCAACCCTTTTGGCTCATGTGTGTGTGTGTTTTTAGTGTCTCTCTTTGAAACCCTGGTTTGATTCTGCAAAAAAAGAAGTATTGAATTTCCTGATTTGCATGGAATATTTTTTTTCTGTTGTGAAGGCAGAAGGCATACTCAAGTATAGCCATTCCGATTCTGTCCAATGCCTGGCTTACAATCCTGTCACGCAGCAGGTAGTCTGTCCTTTGAAGCTGGTTTGATGTTTGCGATCAGAACCAGCAGATTTGGTTAGTAGGTTAGCTTTTTTGGGGAGTTTTTCTTAGGCAAGAAACACATTCATGATGGGCTAATGTCAGAAGGTTATTAGGGTTTGAGAACATGAAAGTCCAAGCTAGTGAGCAGCACTAATGATTTGTTGAACACTTGGTCATTGCCCATTGGACAGCTTGCAAGTGGAACAGCAACTGACTTTGGCATCTGGTCACCTGAGCAAAAATCTGTTTCAAAGCATAAAGCACATTCAAAGGTCTAGTAGCTTAGAGCTTTGCAAGTAACCTCTCTTCCTCTTGGAACTGTTGTAGGCTTTAAGATGGACATTTTGTTGAGTACAACAATCACATCAAACTGAAACCATCTCACATTCTTGGAACTTCTTTCATGGGTGTGAAAGCTTTACACAAAGGGTAGTTTCAGGTCATCAAATAGAAACTTGCAAAACAATGGTGTCTGTGAACCACTGTGAACCAGAAAGAAAATTGGCATACCGAATCTTTGCAGGCTTTTTTTGTCAATAAAGTCCCAGTAAGATATGGGTTTGACCATATAGCACACTGGAAGGTCTAATAGGTAGTGAAGGGTCAGGGTTTTACACACAGCATACAATTTCACATACCACATGTGGGTGGACATCAACAGGTGTTGTGTGCAGCATGGACAGCTGATGGGCAACATCTAGCTCTTGGAATGTACAGTGGGCATATCTCCATTTGCAAAAAATCTGGCACCCAACAAGTAAGCATGTTTGTATGCCTTGTACAACTCCTTTGTTTCCAATCTTGATTCCCTTGTGACAACAACAACACACCAAGGATACCTTTTTGAAACCATGCATTGTTGAATCCCTTCACTGTCACACTGCATAGCTCATGAATGCCCCAACCTTTTTCAATCTGACTCTTTGTAAATGGTTTGAGAGTTTTCAAGGTGGTCTTGTATCACAAACATGTCTGTTGTGTGCAACCAGACACTTGCACTAGTAACATTTTGCCTCCATTTTCCTTAGTTTTTATCATCAGAAAAACTAGGTTTGGTAACACATGAATTTTGTTTGAGCAACAGTTGACAATAGAGAGGTCAGCACCAGTGTGGACATTGCAATGGAATACCACACAACATAAAACATCAGATGCTCTTGCTGTCGGCTGCTGGGATGGCACTCTGTCAATCTATGATTTAGCAGGCAAGCAGGTTTGCCTCATAACCACATTGAGGCAATTCATCACACATGCAGTTCTGTTGCACAAATTATTGCAGTGGAAGTCAAATGTATGTGAGCATCGGGTGGTGGCAAAAAATTGGTTTTCTGACTTCACAAGATGGATGATTTGATCAGGTGGGGAATGACAAGGAGCTTGGATTCGATCCATGTTGTGTCACCTACCATGATGCTATGTACCTTTGTGTGGGTGGATCAGATAAAAAGGTCAGCCCTTTTGTTGTCTTTCCATTCTAGTCAAGAACCATCTTTCTGTTCATAATTCTGGTTACACCTCTCTTTCTCTGAATGCTGAAGGAAGGTGTCAGCTACATCTTTCATGGTTTCTGACAATACAATTGCTCTTCTGCCTCTTTTTCTCACCACCCTAATTTCAAAGTTTTGATGGCATTAGCAACTCAAACTCATGATTGGGGGACAGCTATGTCAGGTCCTTCCTAGACTCCAAATTATTCCCTCATTCCCGTTGTAGAATTCTGATTGCCAGATATGTGAGTGATTTCAGGTGCTGTTGTATTCAAGGGATGGAGTAAAGTTGATGACTATGTGTGAGACAGGGGACTGGATTTGGACTGTCCGTTCCCGCCCCAAGCATGATTATGTTGTTGTCGGTTGCAATGATGGCAGTATCTCCATGCTCCAACTTATTTTCTCCACTGTAAGACACCTTCTTCTTCTTCTTCTTCTTCTTCTTCTTCTTCTTCTTCTTCTTCTGGGGTGGGTAGCTTCTGCTTTCATATGTTCATCCTTTGCTGTCAAGATTGAAGGATAAAATGGCTGCAAAATATTTTCATATGTTTTCTTAATCTTGTCAAGTAGATAAGTTGGACCCCAGGGAAACATTGTTGTTGTGTTCGGTATACTCTACCTATGGGGGATTGTGCATGTGGGGGAAGACCAGGTGCATGGGTTATACCAGGAGCACTATGCCTTTCGAGAGGCAATGACAGATGTGGTCATTCAAAACCTTATTGAAGATGAAAAAGTTGGCTCCTTTTTTTTCTCTCTCTCCCCTTAAGGTTATCATGTGACTGAACGTGAGCAAAATCAAAACATCTCTTTTGTTCTCTTTTCAATCTGCTCTCTGCCCTCAAACTTCTGCACCAGTTTGGTACCCATTTCATGCTTTCACCTTAAGACCAGCAACAGGTACGAATCAGATGCCGGGATTACATAAAGAAAATAGCAGTATACCAGGAGCGTGTGGCAGTCCAGCTCTCAAACAGCATAGTAGTCTATGAGAAAAGCAGGGAGGGTTGTGGATCCAAATCACAGTATCGTGCATGTGCTCGGATTGATCGCTTACTTGAATGTAATCTCCTTGTTCTCACAGCCGACCATGTCACTCTTTGCCAGGTCCTTTTTCAACATCCTGTGATTTCTCTTTCATTATTGGTTTCAAATCCCAAAGCAATACAATATGTATCTCTCTCACCATACATGTTTGTCCTTTTGAGAAAAAATTTCGTGTTGAAATGACTGTTTTTTCAGCATTATGAAAAATGTGGATTGCTGTTTCTAAATTTATACTTTGTTCAGAAACCCATCTCTCAAAATGTGCTTCTGAGCATTATACAGCCCTTGTAATAGAAGGAAGTAGGCAGCAGAATTTGAGTACGCAGAAAGTATCAATCACATGGGGTAGTTTTTCCTCAAAATTCAGAGGAACTAAAGACATGTTCTGGATGTGGAACAGGAAACCAAGCTGCAGCTTTTGACACTGAGTGGATGCAAAGAGCGAGAATGGCTTCTAGAATCGACAATCAAATACATCAAGGCAAGTTGTAACTCATCAGCTCAGTCTATTTGCCTTAAGTATGTCTTTTTAATGCCCACCACAATTCAGCTCTCTTGCTTGTTGTAATCAAACTAAAGTTCTATGTTTTTCTAAATTTTACAGTAACCATTGTTTTCATGCTTAATGTTTGGTCTACAGAGTAGCTTACAAGGGGCGATGTTAGCATTACATGTGAGACACAGGTTGAAACTTATATCCTTTTTGTTTATATAAGTTATTTCCAAGTTTTGAGATGGGATTGAGAGGGTCTTGTTGATTCTAGACAGTTTTCATCTTTTTTGCAGGTGTGTGGTGGACCACGGGGAGGAGAAGGACTACTGATTGGGATGAAAAATGGGTTGATTGTGAAAGTGTGGATCAACAGCAACTACCCGAGCAAGCTTTATAAACACACAAGTGGAATTCGCTGCCTGGACATCTCCTCTAGCCGCAATTGCCTTGCTATTGTTGATGAATGTGCCAATGTCCTAGTTTACAATCTTCAGGTTTCCCCTAATTTTTTGTTTCCTACTTGTTTTGCATGTGATTCAATATTTTTTGCCCATTGATCTTCCTCTGAAGCCACAGTTGTACATCTGAGCAATCTGTGACATGCCAGACTTTGCATGCATTTGGGGGGCAGACAAAAGAAGTGAATTTTGAGGATAAACTGGCAAGTTCTGTCGCATGGAATACACAGATGGAATCTATGCTCTGCTACTCAGGAAGTGGTATGCTAAACATAAAAACTGCAAATTTTCCAGTTCATCGCCAAAAGCTTCAAGGCTATGTGGTTGGCTTCCAAGGGTCCAAAGTATTCTGCCTTCATCATCTGTCCATGCAGGTATCATTTTATTCCATGATTTAATGCACATCATCTTCACCTCAATGAACTTCCTGCAATTCTTTCCTGCACTCTTAAAACATAAGAAACAAGGACTCTGACTGACTGTCCTTATATCATTTCAAATGATTATAATCCAGGAGTGTGGGTGGTTGAGGAATGGATCAAAAACAGACTATTGAAGTGCCCCTATCGACAAGCATGTGGCATTACATAGAGAGCAGTGATTATGTGAGTGCATATCAAGTAGCATGCTTGGGTGTTACAGAGGCAGATTGGCACACTCTTGCACTGTCGTCCTTGCAAGGACAAGCCTGGGATGTGGCAAGAAAAGGCTTCATTCGTGTACAAAATGTATGCTACCTTGATCTCCTAAATTGGCTTCAGCAAGGCCATGGGTCCCACTTCAACAAGTCAACTCTCACTGCACTTGTTCTTGCTTATGAGGTACATACCAACAACTCTATCTTGTACACCGTTGTGCCAATACATCTTGTAGCTTACCTAAGGCATACAAACTCGTTTTGCTTGCAATATCCAAACCCACCCAAAGATCTCAGACGTGACACCCTTTTACACTATTGCATGATAAGCTTTGAACAGTTTATGCAGGCACAAGTAAAGTAGGAATCTTTGTGGGTGTTATAGGGAAAGTTCAAAGAGGCAGCCAACACCTATGTTGAGGAAGGCCAAGTGGAGAAGGCCATGGAGATGTACTCAGATCTTCGAATGTTTGAGGAGGCAAAGGCACTGGCACGAACAACAAGTGGAAGGGATGTAAATGACACCAGCAGTGATAGAGAAGCTAATGTGCAGGAAATCATTCAACGACAAGCTGAGTGGACAGAGAAGACGAATGATCCAAAAACTGCAGCTGACATGTACCTCATTGCCTCCCAACCAGAGAAGGCCCTTGCTCTTCTTGCAGAGCATGGTCCTGTCTCTAAGCTCATTGAGGTGTGAACTCTCAATTTTAGTGTACATTTGTTGGTAGGGCACTGTATTACAGTAATCTTCCTGAGCCATTTTGTTTAATTTGTACAACACCCATCACCTTAGACTTTCATATTGTGCACATTGGTATGTTCCAGAACTTTCTGTTTTGTACTTGTGTCATCTTGTTCAGTAGAGTTTGCAGGGAACTTGCATTTACTGCAACAGATTTGTAGTCAAAACTGTCACATTTCCTTGATGTGTGCAATGTTATGTTCCATGATCCTATGGAAAAAGGTAGCAAGACGACTGAAGAAAACAAAGGTTGAAGAGCTTACTTTGTGTGCGACACTGATGCGGCGTGGTGGCCAGTATGCACATGCACTTGAGACTTACACAAAACTTGGTGATTTCAGGTCTGCCTACATTCACAATTATCATTGTTGTTGGCTCTTCATTTGCAAAGCAGATATTATTGTGTTTGGAGATATTGAACTTGTCATCAAAGTTTTTTACATGGCAGATCCATTCTCTCTCTCCATGTTGAGCTCCATCAGTGGGAGGAGGCATTTTCTTTGAAAATGCTCCATCCAGAGCTAGAAGACAATGTCACTCTCCAGTATGCACAGTGGTTGATCCATCAAGACCACTTCGACCATGCACGTATTGCCTTTACACATGCAGGAAGGCCTGATTTGTCAGAGCATCTGCTCAAGCAGCTCATTCAGAATGCAGTTCAGTAACCTCTTTCAACTCTGTTGCTCTCATTCAGAATGTCTAATGTGAAGACAGAAATAACTGTGGCAGAAAAGTAACTGTGCAGTATATCTGACCATGTGTTTGTATACTTGTAGCTACAGGTGTAATGTCCCAGTCAATAGTCTCAATTCCATAAGTGTGCAGGTAAAGGAGAGGAGATTTAAGGATGCTGCACAGCTTTGCCGAACATGGGCACTGGAAATTCTAGAAGAAGTTGCAGAAGCATCAAGAAACAACCTTCCCCAGGAAGTGGAGAAGAGGAGATATAAAGAGTATTGTGAGCACAAGGAGAATGCAGATCTGTATTATGCCTACTCTTTCATCGATCAGTCCATCAGTGAACCCTTTCGAACAACAATGCCTGAGATACTGTTCAATATTGCTCGTTTCCTTCTGTCACGTTGTACGAAGCAAACACCACAGGGAATATCTCTGGTCAACATTTTAGTTACTCTTGCTGAACACAGTCGGGATCTTGGTAAGCCTCCTGAATTGCATCAACACTGCAAATTCAGCAACAAAACTCACTTGCCTCTCCATAAAGATTTGTACTTGCTTCTACAAGAGAGAGAGATTCCTGACTCAACTTCTGTGTACAACAGGTTGTTATAAAGTAGCCCGACATGCATACGGGCGCTTACAATGTCTACAGGTACCGGATAGCTGGGTTGATAAATTGGAGGTTGCAACATTGGCAGTGAGGGCCAAGGCAGGAGGAGGATGTGAAGAGGCCGCCCATATGAGCATTGATATACCTATGTGCTACAGTTGTTCTTCCCCACTCCCTCTTGTTTCACAATCCAGTGATGACACATGCAGTGTCTGTCTGCAGCCATTTTTCCGTTCCTTTCTGACCTTTGATCACATTCCTTTGGTATCCAAGTCTCACTCACACATAGTATATCTTGTTGACTTTCTCAGATAGAATGTCTAGCAACTCATCTCTCTAGATTCCTCCCCATCTAAGAACCTGTTTTGGATTCAGTGTACTTTTTCACATTAAACCTGGCATCTCTAACATGTACTTAATTGAGGTATACTCACAGAAGGCTCCTGATGTCAAGAGACCAATTTTGCTTTGTGGCAGCTTGAGTTCACACTGGATGAAGGCATCACACATGAGCAAGCAATGGAGCTGATAACTTCCCACCATTCCAGCAAGAATCCAATTACCCACAGCAAAAGGGTCAATGAGCTAAGCAATCATGGAAGCAGTGACCACAGGGCTGGAGTGAACATATTGGGTCTGAGAAACTTCCTGGGACAAAAGCTGTTATGTTCTTCATCCAGTTCAGAGCCAGGGCTTCCTCGGGTAAACCAAGACATGCTCGCCAATTTTATCCCATGGCAGGTCCTAGTTCTCATCTGTCCTGCTCAATATGAAAAGCCTCGCTACTTCCATGTCGTTGATCCTACATTGGCCTTATGTCGGTGCTCTTCATGTCATCATTTCTTTGAACAAGAGGAGTGGGATCTTGTCACCTTGGAGCAACCTTCTTGTCCCTTTTGTGGGACTCCTGTATCTGCTTCCGGGGAGAGTACTGCAATTCACACTCCAAGTAGTAGTCAGACTTGGAATCTTCTTGAACATACCGACATGAGAACACTTCCTTTGTTATGTCTACCCCCACCAGTTGTTGTGGGAAGGACTTACCAACAGAATTCAAGTTTAACACTTGTTGCTGGAGGAGGTCCAAATCATCATCATCATCATCATCATCCACCACCGCAACAAAGCTCAGCAAGAATTCCAGATCTTCCTAAGCTGCAACCTGAGGTGGAAGCAGTTGTGGGAGCAGAATCATTATCATCAAACCATCCAAAAAGAGAACATGATATTTCAGTTGCAGGTTGAGCAATAATTGTTCCATCTCCGGGACAAAGACTCCCAATGACAAAGTTCCAAACATACCCACAATGTTGCTGCACAACATACATCCACTGTTGCTGCATATATTTTCACTGCTCCTACCTGTACAACTACTATAATTACCTCGAACCTTGTGCATGAAATGCTGAGTTTCCTTAAGTTTCACCATTTCATACCCAGATTGAATAAAACTTCCTTACTTTGCAGACCTCACTATGCGCATAATTAGTATTCTACTTGTATGCCCTCCTAATCAACATTCTTATCGTAACCATGTATTCAATAATGATACATCAACTTGCTCAAAGGCACTCGTATAAATTGTAAACCACAACAAAAAGAGAATCAGCATTAACATCTTTGTGGTGTCAAAGCACCAACAATGACTCAGGGGCAACAACTTCTTGTCATGCCTTACTAGGCTAGATCCCAACATTAAACTAGGTAGCTTCCAACAACAAGTGATAGTGTGCCACTAGATCGGCACCCAACATTAGACTCTCCCATATTGCACTACTAGTGGATTATCACCATTAGCTCTAGGGCCTTAAATTAAGGACATTTCCCCCCTTGGCCTCCCTTCCTCCCTTCCTCCCCTCACCAACCTTCAAACTTTTCTCTATACATAAAGCCCTTGGAGAAATTTTCTAATGTATTTGGATTGAGGGCACCTTATATTGATAAATTCTCCTCTTAGAAAAGAGGAGGGATCTTACACCTACTCCTTCAAAATGGGATGAAAATTATGCTTACTTATATAGGTGTAAGATCCTTTTCATTCTTTAAAAGTGGTTATAAGAACCTTCTTCTTAAACCGTGGAATTCAGCAATTTAATTATCATCAAGGAAAAAGGTTGCCAAATAAAAACATGAACATAAAACTTGTCTTTTGTCTACCTATCACCATGCTACAACTATCGTCTTGTAATAGCTACCATCCTACAAGCAACTATCGTCATGCAACAACCATCGTCATTGACAAATTTGAAAGAAGACCCCCAACCACCTACAAACTTTCAATAGTTGCTACCTATTGTTTGTAGCACCTATAAACCCTTTGTAGTTATTACTTATTATCTGTAACAATGTTACCTTCCTTACAAACCTCAAATCTTATGTTTATCTCTTGATTGCTACCTTCCAATGGTAACTACCGTCCTCTAGCAAAATGCACTTTTTACTCCAAGAGCAAATATAGAAAGCATTTTCATTGTAAAAAAAAAAATAATAAAAATAAACTAATGAACTAATAGTTTACATCAACTAAAAAAGAACTACTTTCACTACCTTCTTAAATGTCAATACAAACAAGAAAAAGTAATGCATTTAATAACCTTCAACCATTTTTCATTACATAACATCAAGTACAATATTTTTTCTTTTCTTCTTTTCTCCTCACACACACAAGCATACTCCTAATGCTAATGATCTAATCTTCACATGATTTAATAGTCTAATAAAATCTTTCACTCTTTTCACAAAATAAATAAAAAACTTAAGAAAAATGCTCATCACACAAAAATTAAATCCTTATCCTCTTAAATATTTTTATCTTTTTATATCTTCTCATCTTAGTTTTTTTCACATGTCTTAATCGTAAAAATCCATTCATCCCTTATCCACTTGGACTAATTAACCTATAAAATTTCACTCCCTAATAAATAAAAGATAATAAATAAGATACTTAGCACTAGTAACTAAATAATTATTAAGATGCTTTTTTAAATGAACCAAACTAGAATATTATTTTTAATAACTAATATTAATTTTATTAAAATTCCTCCCATATTAACTTTTGATTATTTTGTCCCAAAAAAATAATTCATTATACTAACAATACTACTTTCAGAAAACAAATTCATTTAAAACTTTTATTCGAATAATTTTACATTCTGACGATAACTATCATCTAGCAACGATACTATCGTCTATTAACACCCAAAATGTTAAAACAAATTTCTACCTTTAACACCTCCCTCTCCTACACCTCATGGTCTTCAATTATAAGGACCTTCCCCCTCCTATACCTCATGATCGACATATGTTCATAATAACATTCATCTTAGGCTTTACAATGGGTAAAGCCCATGGGTGAGAGGATAAGGGGGGCATTCCCAAAAATGAAGATGAACTCAATTACCACCTCATCCTAGGCCTTTTCTTTTGGGAATCCCCTCCCCACATTCAAGCACTAGCCAAAAAAAATTTCAAAATGTATTTGGAAAGCACTTGGAATTTTCCATCGTCAAAGGGTAAGGTGATTTGGAAAGTGAATTGCCCACTCAAATTATTTGATTTTTAAAATATTTCTTGTGATACTAAAAAAAAATACCCTTCAAATATCATAGGAAAAAAATATTCAATTTTTTAAAAAAATTTAAAACTAAAATTACATATAAATTAACTTTACCTTGGGTAAGGTCCTTGGAGCAAAGCATTTCCCCCCAAATAAGTGCCTACTCGGCACCACCTTGGGTGCATTACTTATTTTGAGAACGGCCCCCACTACTCGACTCCTCGAGCATTGCGCCACACCAAAAATGTGGTCATCACTTGGAAACCAAATGACCCCCTCCACATGACTTATTATGGCCGGATTGGCTTTTGAAATATCATCAAAAAAATAATATAGCCAAAAATAAGATAAATAAAGAATAAAATCTCAAAGATTATGGCTCGAATCTCAAAGGCCCCCGAGTAAGACAAGGAAAGGCCACTTGCTTACATAGCGTCCTAACCTTAGCAACTTTCCACACAAATTAATTATCTTATTTTTCAAGAAATGCCAAAATTTGGAAAAACATTGTGTGAAGGGAAAACGAAGAATCTTTTGGAATCATCCGGAACATTCCAGTCTCTTCCCGAACGGAATCTTTCCGATTTAATTTAATTTAATTTAATTATTGGAAAAGACATGTGCTGATGAAGCTGCCCTTGTACAATACAATGCTAGTCAGCACCCGGCAGCGCACCATCCATCCATCCACTGGATGCTTGTTATTACTCAGTTGTGGATGAACCTTAACTGGGTGAGTTAATATTTGGTTTCACCTTGGTAACCAAGTCTGTAAAGAAATAGGTCTCATAGATTAGGTAGATAGGTAGGAAAATAGGTAACTGCTAGGTAAGTAGATGCTTTATACACAGGTAAGAAGGGCTGTTTTTACTACCTACCTACCTACCTATTAACAACCCACTAACAGCTAGTAGTGGGTTGTTAGTAGGTAGGGTAATATAAAAAAAAAGGCAACTGAGTTAACCACCATGGTTAGTTAGGGAACTGGAACCCAACAGAAAACTGTTTCCTGATCACTTACCATCCATCCATCCTTCATGGTGCGCTGGTGGGTGCCGGTTCACTGTGGCCCATTTGGATGTAGAATTTTGCTTCTAAAAAAACTCATGGATGTGATTGGTAACTGGTAATCCTATTCGGTTACCCTTTTTAGGGTTTTTAAAACTTGTGGCAGTTCCACTAGTGATGTGAATCGACGGTAAAGAAAACTCTTCTGATGTGAATCAACGGTGAAGAACCACTGGTCTCTCCCGACACGTGGCTGGATTGAGCGGCTCCGGTTCTACCAGGCGTGAACAACTTGTAAGTGGTACCGGTCCGGCTAACGAAACTTAGGTTCGGTCCAAGTCTTTCCGGTTCGGTCCGAACCTTCCTGGTGCGTCATCGTCGACAGATGCCTTAGTGCATGCGCGCCACTCGGCTGCCTCGTATGTTCCCGTTGTTCGCTGTTTTGCTGCGAACAGCGTTGCGGTTTTGCAACAGCCCCGGAGAGAAGGTGCTTTGCTGGGCTTGGCATCGTGCGCATTGACGCTGGGGCTACAAGAGTACTACTAGTGTATGGGGACCGGCATGGCAGCGGCGGAATCAACTATAACTGGATGCACCCGTCGTATCCGGCCCCACTACTGCACACAAACGCCCGTTCGACGACGTACAGCAACAGTCGCGGATTTGTTTCTTTCTGGTTCTAGATTGTTCAGGGGAAAAAGTACAATTCTTCATTCTGACGATGATCGCCTTCGACGCGCCGTTGGAAGAGTCAATCGGATCCTGAAGAAGAATCGACATTTGAGCTTAGTCTGAGACTATAAGAGCCTTCGTATAGTTCATCTGGCTTCTTCAGACAGCCTGTTTCGTACACAGTACAGTGTGTGTGACTTCTATATCAGGTGAGGAAAACTCAGTACCGGAGTGTTGTACTCTGCGTCAGTGGCGACGTTTCTCCTGGTTTGATCAGTAATAATATTACCTATCTATATATTGCTTCGAGAAACTATCACTTAGGATGCAGCGGTTCCGCGTCTTTTTGAGGTGCAAATTTGTTTTGTCGTCTGTTCACGGATAGCTGCTGATTGACAGCCATCAATAAACTGTTCCTGAATGCCATTTACTGTGAGCTGGTGCATTGTGAAGATGTGTTCGCGAATGTTGTTCTTTTTTTCATGTGTATTTCAATTCTACGAAGGAGAATTTCAATGCTTTGTTTTCGAGAGTGTTAAGCCTGCTTCACTTTTTTTTGCCGGTGCTGCATATTTTGCTTGAGGCCGTTCTTTCTCAATTCATGTCAATAGATGTGCTGTTGCTGCTTGCTGTAAGTAGTGGCCGCTTGAGGTCGGTTTGAGATTTCGTTTTGAGCAATATCCGAAGTTGAATTGCGTTTGCGGGTGAAGTAAAGGTATTCCTGCGGGTGCAGAGTGCACACCTGCAGATGATAAGGTGCTGAACGAGGTTTTCGGCAGTTTTTGCTAGTGGTCGCAGCTTCGACTCTGGTGTCTAAATTCAGTTTGACAAAGGTTTTCGTTGTACTGCCCTCCGCTGCATCCGCTTGCGCTATCCAGATCTATAGTCTGGAATGTTATTATTGCCGTGAATATCATGAATTTCAGTAATGCTTGCTGCTCTTCAATAGGGACTTGAACCTTGAATCCAGTGTGATATACGCTGCACAAGGAGACTGATCCGCAATATTTTCATGAAATCCTCGATCCCTCATGTGCAGATTTCTAAGAAGCAGCGAGGTTTTGGCCGGTTTCTGCGGGAATGAGTCGATGACGGACATCTTTGCAAGAACAGTCCAAAGAAGAGCCGGATCAACCTTCTAGTTTCGGATCATTTTGAGTTTTGATTCTAAAGCTCAAGCGACTGCAATGGCCGTTTTACCGAAGACAGAATCCTTTTTGGAGAAGGTGACCGCAGTACGACCGCTGTTCCATCTCATAGTAGCACTGACCATGCAATATGTGGCGCTCAGCATCGTGACGCCTGCTATCATAGGAGTCATCGTGGAAGCCATCTGCCCTGCTGGTCAGAGCGAATGCAGCCGAGTCATTTATCTTTCAGGATTCCAGCAATTGGTATGCACACGACTCTCGCCAGATGCACTCAGAACTACTTTACTCTCTTTGAATCATACTCTTGAGCACCATAATCTGTCTCATTTTGTTAAAGAATCCGAAGCTCATGTTAATGCTGAATTTCTTTCAAGCAAGTCCGGATCCCATATTCCCCAAGTGCAGGCAGGCTGTGTCCTCATCCCTCTGTCTTCCTTCCTTGACCCCATACTGACCATGTAGGACATGGCTGGTGGATGTGCAGTCTGTAGGAATAGGTGCCATGTTTATGACTCCAATCATCGGGAGCTTGTCAGATCACTATGGCCGCAAGCGCCTGCTCATGGTTACCTGTGCAGCCAACATTCTTCCCCTTGGTAATTAGATTCCTTGTTCCTCTTGCTCATAATCTTCCTCACCCTGATAGTAGTACTCCAATTTTGCACTGATCATGTAGTACCCCAAGAACTTCTATATGGACAGTACCTTGATCACAGTTCAGGTTATCTTTTCCAGCTGATCTGAGGCTGAACTACAACACCAGAAGTAGCTGTATAAGCAACAAAAGAACTGCCAGTCCTTGTGTTTATGCCATCAGTTCCAGAAACTCTCTCAATGTGGTGCAACATCAACTGGTCTTGTCTGTTGGCAATTGAATTCCCTCTTTTGTCTTTTGGCTGTCTTGCTTACTTGGGTGATTGTGGAACAAATCTAATGAGGACATATTGTGGTACTACAGCTCTGCTAGCATACAGAAGAGATGCAGCTTTCATATATGCATACTTTGTCCTTCGCATAATGATTGATGCCGGTGATTCTGGCAACACTTGTGTCCTTCTAGCTTCTGTGGTAAGCATGCCTTTCATCACCTCACCACCATCTCATCTGTCTTCTCAAGCTTCCAGTTTTATGGGTTAAATTGTTAGAAACACAATCAATCATCTAAAGAGAATATCTTTGTATCCAATATTATGTGCTTGATTGGCACAGCAGTGTCTGTTTGCCATCCCCCTGAATGCTAGATGGGATAGACTTGCTGGCAGTCATACAGTGAAATTGGTACTGGCATGTGTAACCTTGACAAGAGCAGAAATTTCTGTTTACTTGGACACTATGTAGTCTGTGCACACTGTGCAGTCTGTGCACATTGAAGAATTTTTTTCCAGTTGTGAGGAAGTGAATTCTGTGTGTGTGTTGGAGAAATGAAAACAGGGAGATACTGTAGAAGAGAAGCGGAGAGGCCCAGCTTTTGGCATCATTCTAGGGTCTCTTGCAGTTGGGTGCCTTGTGGGAACCACGATAGCAAAGGCATTATCAGTTGACCAAGTCTTTAAAGTGAGTGCACCTAATCTTCCATGTCAGGTTCCTCACTTGGGCATATCCTGGAAATCAACCCATGGTTGTACATTCCTGCTCAAGAGTGATGCCACTTGATATTATAATAAGCCTATGTTCTCTAGTCTCTCTGACTGATAAGTCTTCACTGTACTCCAGATGAACAATCCCATCATCATCTTCTTCTCCACGTAGATTGGAATAGAGTTGTGCAATGTAATCTCAGTGCAGACTCTCAGATTCCCCACCTCACATCCTGAGCTTGCATTTTGTGTATCCCTGACAAATTGAAGTATACTAACAGTTTAACTCCTGTCATAGGTTTGTTCCTCTAAGAGTAATGCTAACTGTAGTCCTCGTTAATTACATGGCAGAAGTGAGTGAACAATGGACTCAGGGTTTGAACAATACACTAAAAATTAATGAGCGGGGAGAGGATGTAGAGTGTTGCAGAAAGTTCTAATAAATCCGGATGTTTCTGTTGCAATCTGCAAGGTTGCACCAATGCTTGCAGTCTCAGCAGCACTCTACCTCACACTATTTGTTGTGGAGACAAATCCACGGCTTGGCACTAGTTTACCTGCTTTTGATGATCCTCCAAAACTAAATTGGTGGAGAAAGCTCTTGAGCACCAAGACATCTGTTTTGGAGGCTGGTCACTTTGTGAGGAACAGGCAAGCCAGGAAAATGCAGTCTTTGCAACTGTTTGACAATTACTAACTTTGATCAAGTAGATCATCCACTTGGTAATATAGGTGTACCTCAAGGAATCTCTTTGCCCACTGTTTCTCTAAATGTTTTCATGGGTGTGCTGGCAGCAAAGTGCTAAATAAGGTGGCATTCATAGCATTCTGTACTGGTATAGGAGAGGGGACCATGTCAATTGCCCTTATGGTAAAGCATTTTTTGACTTTTAAGAGTCAACTCTCCCCCTACTGGTCAACAATGTATTTCAGTTATGTGCACTTTCTCAAACAACTCCAGAAACATTTCTCTTTTGACGATTTGTCAAATGATTCCATATAACATCTCTAGCATTAGTATGTGAGAAAATGTGGTCCATGATACAAGTTCAACAACTGCTTAGGTACATTAACTGAATTTTGAGACAAACTTCTGTCATTGTCAGTAAGAGGAAATGTGGATTTGGGTGGGTCTGATATGGCTGTAGGAGACGATGTTTAAGGGATACTGTGCAGGGATAATAAATATACTGACATGCAGATTGTATGGGTGCACAGTATTATTTGAAGGCTGCTTTTGACTGTGGGAAGGATCAGTTTGCAGTGTTTCTGCTTATTACTCTGATAGCTCAAAGTCTTTCTCAGGTATTACAGATGCCCTTCAACTGGACCCTTCAGTTCTTTTGTTTGATAGAAACATCTGAACTCATATTATTGTAGTAATAACTTTGCTTTGATTTGGTCTGAGATGATATGTACTGTTATGTAATTGAAGGCAAATAAGGCCTGCATTTTGACCAGCATCAAATGGCATACAGACACCATTCTTGTTTGGTGTTCAATTTCACCATAAGGTTATGTTTAGTTGGACAATGTCCACTTTTTCTATGGAGAATTTTACCCTCGAAAGAAAGAAGTCAACTGAAATATCTTTATTCCTCACAAGAAAGAGACCCACCTGTCTAGTTGTGTAAGTTGCACCCACACAGAAACAGAGAGAACACAGAGGGAAGAACTGACCTGGTAGTGGGATGGTCCAGATGCTGCTACTGCCTGTGCTGCTACATGTGTTTGGGGAGAGGAAAGTTCTTTGTGTTGGCCTTTTGGGTTATGGCTTACAAGTACGAATTTCAGCCTTGCACTTTCTCTCCTCGTTGTTTTAAGTGTTAGGATTACAGAATTGAGCAAGAAATACTTCAGTTTTTACCATGGCATTGAATCATGCTCCATTTTGTGGCTCCATAAGAGCCTGTCAACAAGATAACACAAAGGAAACATCCTCAAGAGTTTCTTTCCTAAGGCATAGGAAAGTTTGACATGTGGAAACCATTAGTGTTTATAACAGTGGATTAATAGCTAATATATGAGCTAGAAGTGCAGGTTAATAACACAATTCTACAAGAAATTTGCAGAGATGTAAGTGTAGTTTCAGAATTGTTTGTTTCAAGCAATTAACATGCCTGCCATGTTTTTGCAGGCTTTTCTCTATGGTATTGCTTGGGCTCCTTGGGTATGAACACAACCTTCCCATTACTAACACATTACCAAAGAAAGCACATCTAGCATTCTTTTGAGTGTAAAGGTAGTGCATGTGGTACATGCTGCTTGTGGTAAGAAATTCTGCAATCAATTTTCTTTTTTGATGTGATCTTTGCAGGTACCATATATGGCAGCATTCTTGGGAGTTTTCGTTGTATTTGTATTCCCCACTGTAAGTTGACCTCCTCTGAAAGTTGAGGCTTACATGCTAAAGAAGGCTTGTTCAGCTTGCAATAACATGCTGAAGGGCTTTACTTACAATTCCCTAGAATCACCTGCAGTGTTCCCTCCATAATGACCCACAATGGCTGAAGGTGGATGTTTGTATTGTGCAGATAGCCAGCATAGTTTCCAAAACAGCACCACCTGGTGAACAGGTGTTCAATTTCACAGCACTTCACCCTCAATCTTATTGTGGTCAACATGTTTAGACCATCAGTTTTTTGTCCTGTATGCTTGTATATAAATCTCTCTAGCTGCAGTTTTTAATACAATTGCCCCACCTGATGCCAGGGAAATCTGCAAGGATTTATATCAGCATCAAAGTCATTTGCCAACATTGTCACCCCATTACTTATGTGCCCATTAACTGGTATGAGGTTTCCTCCATCTCATATAAGCTAGTTAATACAATCTTCAAATGAGTTGCTCTCTGCCTGAAATTGAAACAAAAGTGTTGCTACTACTGAATTGTTGCAGTGCGTGAACTGAGTATGGACAATCAACATGTTACTAGATCAACCAATTGTTACTAGATCCTTTGCAGTGGCTGGGAAGTCCAATATCTCCTAACGCACTGGCAAGTGCATTTTGAGAGCTGTTCAAAAGAAGTTGAGATTGTGTAGGATGGGGGTTGCCATACCCATGGAGTACTGTAGCATTGAAAATTCACAATGTGGACAGTGCATGCTGGAGATTTTCATGATAGATATCAAACATCTTCAAGTGGTCCATTACCAGCCTACACCTTCTGCCTTATCTAGTAATCGGAAGTAGCAGTAGGTAATCTTCCTTGTCTTCAAGTGACTACCAAGGTAACAGGTGACATATGAAAGAGCTGAAACTCATGCCTCAACCTTCCTGTTGGTGCCACCATATAATTATCTTCAACTGGTGATCTAAGGATGATGTTCACTCAATGTGCAGCCCTGTTTCTCTCAGACAGAGCACCATTTCGCTTCCCAGGCTTCAGCATCCTTTGTGCTAGCATTGCACTGGTAAGCTTCATATCTGCATCATGCAGCATAATGCCTGGTTGGTTGTCATGGGTCAACCTCTCTTGCAAGTAAAACACGCTGGTTATGCAACGTGACTGTTATTCAAACTTGATTTTGTTCTGTCAAAGATCATGAATAGAGGTGCATTCACTTTGAGAGACAGTAAAATACTGTAAGATGTTTAATATTCAGAACATTGGTTTTACAAGGATCAATCCTTGAAGAAACTAGTGAGAGAATGTGGGCATTCGTCACATTGAACTATTTTGGCCATCTATTGCATGTTATTTAATACAGTTGTAAGTCTTCACCACCGACAGGCACTGTAACAGAAAATTAGTTAGTTGTAATTTAATGCTAATTATGCATGCTCTTTTGGATTGCAGCTGTTGGCATTCATCATCAGCTGCTTTATTGGTCCATTGCCAATTCATGTTCCAGGTGAAATTAGAAATGAGTATGTCACATTGGCAACAGATGAAGTGCAAGATGACACCATGAACACTGCAACAGAGTAACTCATCTTACAGGTCTGCACACTTCATCATGTAGGGTGCTGAGTTGTTTATCTTTCTGGAAATTCCATTCACTGTTTGTAAAGTACAGTGAAGAGTGACAAAGTGCTGAGTGCCAAAGCCAAGTCTGGACATACTCTTTTTCTTGCCAATGCTTATCAACCATACAGTCAAGTCAATTGTCTATCCCTGGTAGCTACCCTGTGTCTCTATCACTCTCTATTACTCTCAGTTGGGCCTTTGTATAATTCACTCTCTGTATGTCACCTTTCTGGCCCAACCGATACACCTCCTCTTCCTCTTGCCCATGCAGATTAAGCCAGGGTGCACAGATTTGGATGACAACAAGACTATGGCAAGCAATCTGCAAAGCTAATGAGTATAGTTTGTATGCATATGTACAGTCAGTTTTTCCCCTCTTCCTTCTATGCAAAGATGATGTTGAGTTATAAAAGTGTGGGACTTCTTTACTAGGTGATGTCTAGAGATGGAGGACAGTGCCAGGCCTTGGCAGAGAGGAGGATGCATACATGAGCTTTCAGTGTTGGGTCTGCAGCAAGTTGTGACTGGAGACTTTTTTGTTCTGGGATTTGCCCACCTCCATTGCCAGCACTCAGCAGCATTTCAAGTATGTCTACCAAATCTCATCAAAGCATCAAATCAAACTTTGTGGTCATGATAAAAGGAAACAGCTCTTTTCTCCTATCAAACAGGCTTGAAGATGGTTCAGGTTTAATACTAGGTCTTAGGGAGTCATTGATGCATGGTAAACCGGTCATTGCCCATACAAGAGGAGAATTCGAGACAACCATAGACTGACACAGGTAATCTAATTTTCAAAAAATCTGAGATCATTTACGAACTAGAAAAAATCCTGCTCTTGAAAAAGCATGGGGTTTCATGAGGTGCATCTGAAGTATGACCACACATTTCCCATCATGCAATTGATTGAGCAGCTAGTAAACAGGGAGTTAGTTGTGTACCATGAAGAGGAATGGCAAATAGTACAAATAGTATGATAGTGCACCAAACTATAACCATAACAAATATGTTGTCCAGAAATATTACAACATATTTGTTATGCGTTGTCAATAGTGTGTAGCCTGGTGAGACCGTAAAGCAGTATTTCATAAATTTGTCTTCATGTTTGTGAAGTTTATTGTTTTGTCATGTTTGTAAGACTCTTTGTGTAACATGCATTTGTAAGATAGAGTTAAAAGTGCTGTCTAAATGGATTGAATATCAAGTGAAAGCTGTTTTTTTGTTCTGTTTTGTAAAACTATGACAGAAGAGGGTGTACACATAGAGAGTGTGTAAAAACAGGAAACTGTGGGTGCTAGTCAATCATCTCATGACCTGTAGGAAAGAAGCTTTTTCAAATCACACTAAGAGAGAGCTTTCTTATTGTATGAGTTGAAAAGGTTCCCATGGACATGATGGGATATCATGTGAAGTGAACGAATGATGAATAGACATTCATCATCCTATGGCCATGATCACATCAAATCTTTTGATCATCCTAGATGTCAGACTTCCATCACCACCATCAATACTACTACGTGTCATAAACCCCAAGATCCATCTAGCATTTTAACACCCACCGAGCATGATGATCTCCTTATGGACATAGATGTAATGATGTATTAGCTTTCAAGCTTTCAAATGATGCTATTTGGCAATTTGTAAAGGCATAGGGAAGTCATAATCAAAATAGTGTGTCATCACTAGACTATCATTTATGATTCAAAAGAATTAGAACATGAATGCATGTATGTTGGATGAGTGTGGATATGGAGGATGATGGATGGTTGTAAATGAGGGTGATCTAGAGCCAAGGGAAAAAAGAAATTTGGGGTAATTAGTTGAAAAAGGATGGTGATATGAAAATATAAAGCAAGGAACTTGACAAACTAAGGAACTTGATAAAAACCAAAGAAGTTTGGAGAAATTAGGGATGTTTGCTTGGGAAGGATGGTGCTTTTACACTATGGATATCATAAGATAGTCAAAGCTTGGGGGATATTATAAGAAAATTTGATACAAAATGGTTTAGTTAGGCTTGGGGAGGAGTTATAAGAAAGAGTTGGAATTTGTTCACATTGGGTTGGATTTTAACTAGTGTTGGCAAGTTCCTTAGTTTGTAGGGTTAGATGGGGATGGTTGATAATCTCATGAAAGCTAGCACCGATTTGTTGAAAATGGCACAAGAATTGAATTGTGGATGGAACTAGCGATTTATTCGATTTGAAATCAAAATTGGAAATCGTAAAAAAATATTTAAACAATTTGAATGCAAAGTTCCAAGTTCTTCTCTTTGGGTAGACAAGTTGAATTTATTTTTTTTGAAAATTTGGGATAAGTTAAAATTTTGTAAGTGAATAATGAGTTTTAAAATATGAAGAACTAGGCCCAAACTCACACCTCTAAAAACCCCACCCCCAAACCAAAATGAATAAAAAATTAAAAAATCTCTTAAAATATGAAGAACTAGGCCCAAACTCACACCTCTATAAAACCCTACCCC
>Ga0209611_10000141_pt1 | contig 86893 bp, 69 predicted proteins | sample S1TSphgellanicum_3_FD_187693 | JGI IMG/M metagenome (GOLD analysis project Ga0209611, IMG submission 187693) | Host-associated microbial communities from peat moss isolated from Minnesota, USA - S1T2_Fc - Sphagnum magellanicum MG (SPAdes) (version 2) | ecosystem: Host-associated > Plants > Peat... | reverse complement strand
CTACTACTACTTCTTCTTCTTCTTCTTCTTCTTCGTCCATGGTTTTTGTCTTTCCAAGCAATTTTGCTCTTGGATCTACAAAACCCAGCTTCCTTGAAATTCCAATCTATTGAAAATCTATGCAAACTCCTTAGATTCATAGCATATGTTTCACAAATGGGTAGAAGAAATTTCCTCACATGCATCTCTCTCTCCCTCTCTCTCTCCCTCATGGCCAAGTTGACTTTAAGGTACTACTCATTTCTTATGAAGTTTTCTTTCTCTTTTGAGAAGAATTGCAACAGAAGAATTACAATGGACCACTTTGAGAAGAATTGCAACTAGATCACTTGAGATAAGAATTTGCAACAGATTCATTAGTTGGAGTTTGATAAAAGTGGGTTTAGGATTTGTCTGCAGGGGTGTCAGAAGACTTGCTGAAGGAGATGGGGGTGAGGCTGGTGTCAATAGACCGACCTGGCTATGGCAGAAGTGACAAGAACCAAAGCCAAACATTTGAGTCCTTTGCCACCGAAATTGCTGAAATCGCAGACTTGTTAGCGCTTGGAGAAAAATTCTGGCTGTTAGCTTACTCAGGTGGAGGCTCTTATTGCTGGGCAGCCATTCGATATATCCCTCATCGCATTGCAGGTGTTGCAATGTGGGCACCTTATGGCAATTACTGGTGGAAGGTTTTTTTTATTGCTGTTATCGCAACTCCCTCCCATATGCTCATATTATTGTCACTGCAGAAGCCAAGTGTCATGAATATCAATAGTAGTTTTGATTCCAGATTTGTTTTGTTCTTTTGGTTCTGAAATCAATCTGAAATGCAACATTTTGTTTGGTTCTGAAGTTCCTGCAAATTGCAAGCCCTGGCATGTAAAGAAAAAGAAATAATTTAGGTCTTCCTGCACTTTTCATGGCAAACCTTTTACAATTTGATGAATTCTCGACTTTTGGGTGAAATTGTGTTTTGGCCGGCAGGATATACCTCGACCTGAGAGAAAGATTTGCTTGAAAGCACTTAACAGAAACTCAGCACGACTATTTCCAATTGCCAGATACATGCCACGTTCAGTTGTGTACTTTTTTACACAACATTTTTTTCCAAAATCACCTGGAGTTAACAAGTTTGTTGAAACTCTTTCAAGCTTCCTCTCACCCCCCGATGTCCGCTGTCTTACCCCCACATTTTCATCGGGGCTGATCAGGTTCTCTTCTTTGGTCCCCCTTTTTTTGGCCATGAATCCTCCTCTTTGATGTCTTCCTCACCCATGATCTGCAAGCTTCAGAATATGTACATCCACCTTTGGAAAGACTGAGAGAAACCTTATTTACAGTGCTTTGCTTAATAGTGTGTGGCAACTGAATGAGTGTGTCTAGGGATGTGATAGAATCAGCCAAGCAGGGGAACCATGGTGTGGCTCAGGATGCAGTGCTTGACACTGCTGCTGACTGGGGATTTGAGCTCCCTGACATACAAAAAGCATACAAGGGCCCATTGCATATTTGGAATGGGGATGAGGATCGGCTTGTACCACTTCATCTACAGGAGTGCATCCAGAAACAGGTCAAAAATACTGAGTTTCAAGTACACAGGATATTCTAGTCTCAAGTATGGGCTTAACATTTTGGGTAAAGATTAAGTAAATCACCTGTTTCTTACTGCTTTGCATGTGCGGGTTTTGTCCAATTTGGAACAGCTTCCAGATTTAGTCCATCTACATCCAGTTGCTGGAGAGGGCCATTTCTCAGCCTTTTGTTACAATGACAAGATCCAGCGTGAAACTTTGACAACCCTTTTTGAGGTTTCTGGAGTGGCACCTGCAGAGGAGGTGAGCTTGGATGATGAACAGAAGAATTCAGAGACATAAGATATTCAAAGGTGCAATACACAAACCCCAAGATGAAAGCCATGGCTTGTGCAATATGAGTATTACCTTTCGATGTGGACATTAGATACCAAGGTTTTGCTGCAATTGAAAGGAGTTGAAAAGATGGTGCACAAGGAGAACCCCCAAATTCATTTTGGTGGGGTGGTAGATTAAGAGACCACAGATGGAACAAGAGGTTGACTAAAATGATTACCTGTTGTTGACGTCTGCAGAGAGCACCTTAAAGTGACAAACAGATTGATCAGCAAGAGCAACACAGCAAGGCTCAACAATCTTAAGAGCACCTATGCATCAGAAGAAGGAATCTTCATATTGTGAGACCCCTGGTTTTCTGGATGTCAATCACTTCTTCCTTTTGGTGAGAAATAGAATCAGGAATGCCATTCCTTATTACTTTGCAAATTGTAAAGTTATAGGTGGTTATAGAAGCGTCTTATATTTTTGCAGATTGAAAACACCATGTGTGTCATTCTCTGTACATCAAAACCTTATTTGTGTTCCAGGACAGATTTTATACATAGAAGATTGAAGCTGCCTGATGTAGTTCTAATTACGCTGGAAGAGTCTTTGAACATTTGTACCTCATGTATCAAAGTCAAATATAAAGCAAACCTGTTTGACACATCCTCCTTTTTTGACTCTTTGGATATTGTCTGTCTGATGTAGTTGCTGTTTGGAGTTTATATATGAAATCACAATGTTGGCTCAGTTTTGGATATGTTGTTTCAGCGAAAGTTTCAGCATTTTCTCAAGTTTGATCATCTTCTCAAACATCTTTTCTATTCTAGATCAATGTTTTGTGTGCACAAAGAAATGCTACTTTTGTTCAGTTTTGGTGGATTCAGTGAAACGTGCGAGTCATTGAAATAATGTTCACTGAATCCAACTACAGGTTGATTGATGATTCCCTCTTGTTGACGACTTCAGTTGAGTATGCAAGTCTCTGTTGGCTTCACATTCATCATTTTTCTGATGGGGACATTCCTTTGCATTCTGTTACAACAATAAAGATCCAGAGAAGACAGGATCAGCAGATCCTGCTAATGTGTCAAAAGGTGCTGAATTGCCAGCTTTGTAACAGGAAGATACAAGAGCTCCACTGGTCCCTTATGTCCAATTAAGTCCAAGCTATCACACATTTTGGTCTAGTTGATTCTTACAGAAAAACAGAGTCACTATGTTTGTGGTACATTGGGATGGTCATGGTGCATCTGTACCAAAAATCTGCAAAAATGGAAAAGACAATAATGTGCACTTACCATTCCTTCAGCAAAATAGGGGGTTCCCATAAACCAATCTCCTGATGAGAACCCTGTTTGTTCATCGTGGGTGCAATCCAATCCATTGACTGCACAAGCCTCTTCTTGCACATTCCATGTTGGTAGCCCAAGTCTTGCTTCCTATGCCAGACTTTGCCACCTTGTTGTGGAATTGTAATCCTGGCACTGCTGCAACTCATTCACTTGCAATAGACTGTAGGATTCATATACATCTTAGATTGCAAGATACAAGGGTATGAAATCAGTATTGGGTGGCTACAAAGCAAGTAGGACAACACACTTTTGGAGAGCTGCAAACTTATGAATAGGAGAATCAGCTCACCCCAAATGAAATAAATTCCTTCAAACAGCAGAAAAAGATTCAACAAACAAATCTTTGTCTGCCTGAGAAACTGCTCCTGAAAAGTGCAGCCTGAAGAGCTACATTGAAATGCAGAACGCCAGGAATTTTTCACAAGGTTTGATCCTCTGAGCCCAGGTTTAGGGTTTAAGGTTTATGGATGATTGATGTGGGGGAGAAAGCTTTGTCCTGGCAGCTTTGTTCATGATGAAATTGCCATCCTCAACAGAAATCCACTTAGAGATCATGATGTGCAAAGAAACAAAATTTCTGCCAGAGCTCACATGTTATAAACAGCATGACAATCATCCTCCTGGAAAGTCAAAACAAAGAGATGGTCTGCTGCCAGCAAGAAAATAGAGAGAGTGTTCTCCCGAGTCTAGAGTCTCTGCTGTGACTGTAAGGAATCTCAAACTTTTTCTAGAAGAATACTTTGTCCAGGGAAGAATCGGTGATATTCTGGCGTTGATGGGTACTTGGAAGATGGGTTGATGGGTATTTGGGAAGATGGGTCCTGCGTAGACAGACTTAGGACCCATGCAGAAAAGCGCGTGCAGAAGCTCTAGAAATATGGCGGCATATGCGGCATGTACAAGAGAGGATTTGCGGAGATGAAAAGAATGGAGTTCAACAGGCCGGACGGGAAAAAAGAATCGGAGAATGCTCGCTTAGACTCCAGAGGACGCGACCCGGATGTCGTCGTGCGGTGCAATTTCTTCCTCTTGGTACCCAGCTTGGAATCACATCCGCCGGGCTGTGGAATTGGGGGAAGAGTTCGGACGCACCCACATGGATTGGGAGACCGTGCGACATGGATACGCTTCCGCATTGTGAAGAGAAAGTGGTGGATTCTGTCTTTCATTTGAGGCTGCTTGGAGAATTTGAAGCTGCGGAGATACTCCTCGCGACTGCTTCTTCCAACGATGTTGGTTGAGCTGAGCTTCTTCTTCTTCTTCACCTCTGAAGCAGGCACAAGTCGTGTCTCAGAAATCCTGAAACTGGTGAAGCTCTCATCATGCTGAGAATCTGCTGTACCATGGTGGTGATGACGACGAAGAGTCCGATACGGTTCTTTGATATTGCTGCGCACTCTAACCAGCTTTTCCTCCTCCTCCTCTTCCTCATACTGCTCGCACATGAAAAGCGGCGACACTGGCACATCTACGCTATTGAAGAAGCTGGCATCCGCTGAGGAGACTTGCTGTCCTCGCTGAACCTTGATGCTGTTGAGAAGCTCCGATTCCTTACAGTCACAGACATCCTTACAGTCACAGACATAGGTTCCGATCAGTCTAGCCTGCATATTCTTCATTCCTCCCAGCCTCACATTGATCTTCCTGCTTGTGGACTTCACAACAACAGTGGTAGTAGTAGTACTTCTTCTTCTTCTTCTCTTCTTCTCCCAGCGCATCACACCACACCCATCTGGATTCTGTAGCTATGGATCACAACAGATGATTGTCCAGAACTTTGAAATTCTTTCTCGCGATGCCCACCAATCCTCAAAGTCTTGCTATGACGATCATCAAATCCTTCATATCACACAAGAAACAAACAATCTACGACTGTACACAACATGCCTGCAAAACATCCAAGTTCCAACAACAAGAATTGTGTATAGAAAGAAAGAAAGAAAGAAAGAAGGAAAGGTGGTGGAGCGAGAGCGAGAGAGAGACAAAAAGTTTGAACGAAGTGAATGGGTGCTGAACAAGCTCGGACAACAAGAGTATCAGTTACAACACCTTCAACAACAACAACAACAAACATGTCTAAGATCAAGGTAGTAGTACAAGGTGAATTCGATCAATGGAGGATCGTGGGTGGCGTTCCAAAGGAGTAGTATAGCAAGCTTTGGGTACGAGAAAGGCCCTCCCAAGTATTTGGGTGTGCAGCATCGACGTAGAATTGTTGATAATTCCATGAAACCTACACACCGAAGAAGAAGAAGAAGAAGAAGAAGAAGACAATGACGAAGAAGCCGAAGAAGAAGATGACGACGAGGAGCGCGATCCTCGCTCACATCGAAGTATGCAGCCAGAATTGGGTTGCAGGGATTTTGAATTTGGCGTGGAGAATTCCGTCGTGGGCGCGACAACGGCCGAATTCACGCCATTGTTAACGATTTTGAATGTTGTAGGAGGCGTCGCAGACCTTACCTTGTTCACTTCGAAAAAACAACAAAACAAAAACACACATATATAATAGAATGCTCCCTGCTGCTTGCTGTGGTCATGGACAACAATCTTGAGACAGTGGCTTGTTGAGGAAGTGTTCTGGAAGAAAGTGTGGGGTTGTGTTGCTATCGTTGTTGTTGTTGTTGTTGTTGTTGGTAGCTTGAGATATCTTTCTTTTTCTTCTTGTATGATGAACTGCAAAGAAAGACTGTTTTCAAACTCCGGAATTGGTTGCAGCACCATTGTGGTGATTGTTGTCGTCCGGTTGGGTCCTTGAGAAATTTGGTTGTGATGAACACCAACTACTGTTGCTGCTGCTGGTGGAGAGAGAGAGAGAGAGAGAGAGAGAGAGAGAGAGAGCACATTGAAATCTAGCAGGCTTGGACCTTGTGAACTTGGATCTTGAGAAATGCTAGTAATCTTTCCTTTTGTGCACTTTGGTTGGTTCTCGTGAGAGTCTGCAATGCGGTAGTCAAGGTTTGCTTGCAGTAAATATTGTAGAGCTTGCAAGAGGGAAGTAGAAAGACTAGGTGACAGTTGAAAGATCTGTTGAAACAGTCCATCTGTTGTACAGATCTGGCTTGAAGAATTTTTGTGCAAGGAAGTGAGTTTGTAGTACCAGAGTCTATTGTTACCACAGCAGGATTTTCACACCCAAGAAGAGAATGATGGGATGTTGGGGTAGGAACACCATGATGATGAGGATCATCACAGAACAGCGGGCTTCTCATGCCACAAGAGGAGGAGGAGGAGCAGGAGGAGCTACAATGACCATCACAGTGCCGATCATGTTCAACATGACCATGCTGACAATGATCATGATGAGCATGTTCAGCATCCGAGGTGCAAGTGCAACAGGAGCAAATGGCACAAACTATAAAGTGGGAGCATTGTTTATCTTTGGTGACTCCACAGTCGATTGTGGCAACAACAACTACCTTCTCACCATCGCCAGAGCCAATTTCCCTCCATTTGGCATGGACTTTGATACCCACCTTCCAACAGGCCGCTTCTGCAATGGCAGGCTGACGGAAGACTTCATTTGTGTGTTTCATTACAAAACCTTCATATCTTCTCCACCCAACTACTAGATTTCCTTACTACTGTCAAAAACATACTTGGCAGATTCAGCATGCCAAATTAGTAGCTGTAGACCAATTTTTTTCACACATAAGCTTCTTGTGCACATTTTGTTGCTTCTGCTTCTTCTGCGATACCATGCAATGGTAATCAAATTTGATGATTCTTTTTTGCGGTGGATTTGTTATACAGGTGAGAAGTTGGGACTACCACTGATACCAGCATACTTGTCTCCCGAGTCTGCCAATTATCTAACAGGTGCCAATTTTGCATCAGCTGGTGCTGGAGTTCTCAATGATACTGGCAACGACCTTGTAAGATTCATGAGACAATTTAGTGCCAGAAACTACTTGCCTTGTATTCTGCTGTTGTTTTCATTGTTGTTAAGACATCAGCTTCCACTGGTAAGGAATGCTGACATCTCCATCATACGGCAATGCTGTTGCTGGCATGTTGTTGCCAGTGCTTTCGTTTTTGAAGGTTTAGTGTTGTGGGTTTGCCTTTGGGCCTTCAAAATGAGCACTTGAGAAGATTGACCATCTTGATCATTGGGGGTTAAAATGGAACAGGGTGAGCACATTGCACTCCAACAGCAGATCCAGATGTTCATGGAGCGGCGTGCTGTGTTGGAGCAAACGATGGGTGTTGAAGCTGCACATGACTTAATAGCAAACTCTGTTATGTACATCTCCATTGGTGGCAATGAGTATATCCACAACTACATCACCAATGGCTCAGAGTCTTCACTCTCTCCTGAAGCTTTCACAGACTTGGTCCTTGCAAGTCTTTCTGATCGTATCACGGTAACAGAATCTGTCAGCAACTGATGATTGATAGATAGATAGATAGATAGATAGATAGATAGACATGCAAAACTTTGTGTTTCGAACCATTCATATAAATACATATACACACCAAAAACTGGGACAAATATTGCAGAAGCTGACTCTGAATTTGGGATGCAGGAATTGTACAATGGAGGTGCAAGGAAGATGACAATTGCCAGTCTAGGACCAATGGGATGTGCCCCATTTGCATTGCATCGCTACAACAGCACAGACTCTCAATGCATTGAGTTTTTGAATGATCTAGTCAAGGACTTCAACACTGCCTTACACATAAATATTGTGCGTCTGAATGAAATCTTCCCTGATGCCACCATCCTGTACATGAATATCTACGACATCGTCTACAACCTTACACAGAATCCACAAGCTTATGGTACAACATAACAGACAGGGAGATATGACTTCCTTCATTTGAATTTGCAGATGACCTTCAAGACCTTCAAGCTTCAATTTTTTGCCATTGCAGAAGATTTCAATTCTCAAGTCAAGATACCACTCAGATCCTAGGTTTTGACCACTGATGTTTTTTTGGTCTATGGTATGTTACACAGGATTTCAGGTGGCAGACACAGCTTGTTGTGGTGTCGGTACATACAGAGGTGCATTCCCCTGCATGAACACAACTATGATGTGCGACACTCCTGAGACTTATGTCTGGTGGGATCTATACCATCCTTCACACTTAGCAAACCGTGTGATAGCAGACAGTGTATGGAATACTCCTGATGACTCCCCAGATTTTTCCCTGAAGAGCTTCCACACACTAGCTAACCTGTGACCGACTAACACTCAGAAGGACTACTCTGGAGATGATTCCGTTTCTGGTTCTTCTTCCAGAGCTAGCTCTAGTGTCTGCTATGGCTCAGGATTAAACTGTCCATACAATTGTGTGTTTTCCATATGGCAATTAGCTTCACCAGCATGTCCTCAGATCCTTTTCTTTTTGCACAGTTTAGTATCTTTGCAAAGACAGATATCTCTCTAGCCCAGTCTTCTTTCATACAATAGGAGATCTATGCCTGAGCTTTCAGGTCTGTTGAAGCAAAGTTGGTCAATAAATTCCACATACAAAGAGAGGGTAATATGCAGTTAACTGCAACCTCCTCAACCCATTGCAAGTGCCCAGGCCCAGAGACGTGTGTATGTTTGAGGCAATCATTGCATCAAGGAAATACTATTTGATTGTGGACAAGCAAGGATGCCCCAGACAGCCATATACAATAAGCTCACTTCATGGTCAGTGCCTAGCACTTTATTCTCTAGTGTACAAACCCTGACTGTAAACTCTACACCATACCGCCAGACACATTAGGCTATGGTGTGTTTCTTTGTGTTTTGCATTGATTTGTTGCTGATGCTATTGTAAAGAGGGTGCTCTACTGGTAGGATATGAGGATCACCCAAGTATTGTTTGTTCATGACTACAAAAACCTCATGTGCCAGAGCGCAATGCTGACCCTGGTGTGCCCTGAAGGAAATCAGGACCTTGAGCTTCAACTCTCTTGCAGAGAGCTTCATAACTTTCGAGCACGTTATTCAATCCTGCCTTCATCTCACGTACCTCCACCTTGAGACCTTGCACTGCAGCACAGTGCTAGGGTTTCAAAGTTCCAACAGAAGACTAGAAAAACATGTTTATGAGATCACTGTTGCAGGAGAAAACAGGGTGTGCATGTAAGGCAACACTACTTGCAGTCAGCAATCACCAAGTGAAGAATAGGAATCTAACCATCCTGAAGGTATGCAGCACTGGTCTTGATGACGGATGCAGAGTAGTTAAGACGCTGCAGCAACTTCATTGCAACAGCTTCTACTCCCTCAATCTGGAAACCTAATTCAGCCTGAGCAACAAAAAGAAACCAAGGTGTGTCAACAACAGCAAAATATATTCAGCAACATAAGAGATGGACATTCAAGGTAGGCACTTTAACTGCAACTTTCAGTTTGCAAAATGCAAAGCCAAGCGAGTGCACCTGTTTCTTACTAACTTGTGCAGCAGTCACACGTTGCCACTCCTGGTACATTTCCAACAGCTCTGCAGTTGTACTTGCATTTGATGAGCCTACAGCCAACCTGATGAAGCATTGTTGAATCTGTACAATAAGGGGATCTAAACCCTGAATCCTAAACCCTAAACTTCTGTACACTTCTTTGGTGCAGGATTAATGTGTCCACTGATTGACTCTGAGACAGCAGCTGTATAAAATTCAGCAATAGATGAGCAGCAGTGTAAAATTTCAGGGCTAATATTGCAAGCTCAACCAGACCATATTCAAAAGATCGAGATTGTGATGTGTTGCGTTGGAGTAGTATGTCAGTCAAACTGTTCTCCACTGATGGTGGTTTCAGTAAAGGTTCTGCCTGACAAACCCCACAAAGAAAGCAGAAAGCAGAAAGATTTCCATCAAAAATCCTTTTTCATGTGCAATTTCATCAGGCAGGCACCAAAACAATTGCAGATCCATAATAAATATTTTTCTTGCACTTCTTTCTTCCACCAAGAACGAATTGCACAACCTTTGCTGCTGCAGGCAGAAGCATCATCTTTGGCAGCAGAGTTGTTTCTCTAGGTCAAAACAAAATTCTATCATAGAGAAGCAACAAACCCTAATGCACCACAAAACAGAGAAACCACAAAGGGCAATGGCAAAAAACAAAATCTGTCAAGAGTTTCCTAATTGTCGTCAGTCACCACAAAGGAAGCAGCAGGAAAGAAGCATGCTCTAGAATACAAGCTCTTCAAATGATTGGAGGCAAATGCAGAGGAGATGCATTGGGGGGAAAACAAAGGGGGGGAAAAAAAACACTTACGACTCGAAGTTGTTGCAATCTCTCCAAGCAAGGATCAAGTTGCGGAACAGCACTCCTTCTTTGAATTGTAGTGATCACATCAGGAGCAGGAGCTCCTGATGATATACGTTTTGAGTCATTGGCCCCCATTTTTCTTCTTTTTCTTTTTCAAGCTCCTTTTTTTTTTTTTTTTCGCCTTCCGATTGCTATGAAAAACTTGGAAACCTTACAAAATCATTCAACTAAACACACAACTGAAATACTATTTTCAAGCATTCAGGATATCCTTCGTCGACAGACAAATTCTTCACCGTTTTCTTCAGAGGATTGAATGAAGAGCGTGGAAATCTGTCTTCTTCAGGACACAAGCCAAGATTCAAGAACAAACAAACAAACACAAAACCCTAGTTCCAGGCTATCGGCTATAGCCCTCAAAAAAACCAAAAACAAAAAAAAATAATTTTGGCGATTCTTTTTTGGTGTAACATTTTCTTTTTCACCTTTGGTCATGTTGTTATTGTTGGTGTTGCTTTTTTCTTTTTCTTTTTTAAGCAAATGTATGAATACATATGATTGTGGGCAACATTGCTTTTTCTTTTGGTGCGAAATTTCGCCAAAATGCCAAAAATAATAAGAATAAGGGAAATTATTTTTCATATATATATATATATATATATATATATATATATATATATATTCTGTTCAATATTCACTTTTTTTCTCAAAAAAAAACTCGCCAAAAATCGAAAAAAAATTCTAAAAAATCACCATGTTTCTATACATTGTTCACACAAGTAGTCAAGATATAAAAGGATTTTAATATTTTTTTTAAACTTTCATAGCTGATCTATAGCCAAACATGGCTAAATCTTCTTGTGGATGATTGCCAATGTAGCAACATAACAAAATTGAAAAAAAATAAAAAATAGTGCTTAGGATGCTATCCAATAACACAACATCAAAAAAAAATTGAAAAAAATGTTAATTCACTGATAAAAGGTCAGTTGTGACAATGTTAACTAGAGTGCGAATTCCATCTTTGGTGAGCACAATGTTAATTCACTGACAAAAGGCCAATTGTGACGATGTTAACTAAATGCGAATTCCATTTTTGGTGAGCACAATGTTAATTCATTGACAAAAGGAGTTGAATGTGGTTGAAAGAAATGCATGTAATTGTTTCTGTGAAATCAGCATCTCACACAATGGTAACAAAAATATTGCAAATTGCATCGTGAGTCTTCATGAGTCTTCATGTGCTCATGAAGTGTAAGAAATGGATACCCATATGGTTGACGGGATGTGTGCAGACACATCAAGGGAGGCTTCCAATTGAAGAGTGTGCTAACCTTCTGACTGAGTGAGAGGGAGATGACCTAAACCCTAAACCTAAACCACTGAATGTCCAGTGACTGACAACAACACTACCCTACCAATTCACACTTGGCCCAGCAGCACAGGCTACACTAGTATGCTCTAAAATCAAAAATTCTTGCGCGCCAAATCCTTCCTGAAGGAAAGTCGGGTTTCCTTTCTCAAGAGCTTGCGTGATTATGGTTAGAGTGAGAGAGAGAGAGAGAGAGATACCCACAGACATAGAAAGAGATGGAATGTGTGTTGAGCGGGAACCAGATCAAGCTCTTGAGTAGAGCTGTGAATTGCTTGGCTCGAGTTGGCAACGAGCTCCTCATCGAAGCTCTTCCTGACAAAGTAAGTAACCACCTGGCAATTGAAGAAACTACCCACTCGTTTGCCGCTGCATTCTTCTTTGCAAGCATGCATGATCCGTCTTATCATTACTCTTCGCAAGCATGATGATGATCTGTCTGAGCATTTTTAAAATGCATGCACGAGGACCCATCTCTGTATCCTTTGCAACAATCATCATCAACATCATCATCATCATCATCTGTCTGCGCATTCTTTGCGAGCAATGATCCGTCTGTGTGATTACTCCAGCCATGTGCTTGGCTCAAATGGGTCATGGTAGGCGGATTATGATCGTTCATGATGACCAGAGAGGAAGTTTTCTGATATGCCGCTTTCTTGATTGATTGTATGATTGCATGTAGCTCTCTCTACGGACACTGAATTCATCATGGTCAGCATTCTTGGGAGTTACTTTCAAGCGTTTCTTGTTTGACACATTTCAAGTCACTCCTCCAACTGCACGATGCATTGTTCTGCTCAAGGTAAATTAATTTCATGCCTCTCTCTACTTTCTTCCAAGAATTTGAAACAGCAGACACATTCCTTCCATGCATGATTGTTAAAGAAAACACCACCTTGTTTCACCCCAGTGCATAAACCAACCTTGCTATTATGGCTTCAAATCCTTTCTCATTTCTTTGTTAAATTATGCAACCACACAATTCCATTATTGTTTCTGCAAATAGTAAGTCTATAAATTTTTGTGTATCATAAGTGTGATATTCATAATTTTGTTTTCTGGAATACATCTCTCTTTTCTTCACCCTTGCAAGGAACTTTGCAATGAGAAAACCCCAAATTCCAAACTCTTGTAAATGAGTTTTTCCATGAGAAAACCCTAAACCCTTACAATTAATGAGCTTTGCCATGAGAAAACCCTAAACCCTAAACCCTTACAATTGATGAGCTTTGACATGAGATAACCCTCAACCCTAAACCCTTGCAATTGATGAACTTTGCCACGAGAAAACTCGAAGCCCTTTCAAGTGATGAGCTTTGCCATGAGAAAACCCTAAGCCCTTTCAAGTGATAATGCCATGAGAAAACCCTAGTAGTAGCAGAGATGATCTTAATAGGTGGGGCAGCAGAAGTCTGAATTTGATTTTGAAAACTTTCATAGACAGGAGCACAGATTTCTAGTAATGTGATTTGTGGGTGTGTGTGTTTGAAGGCTGTTTGTACGGTTTTCCAAACAGCACCTGGTAATATGGAGCGCTTGACAATCAGCTTGGCTGACAATGATGCAACCAAGCTTCAATGGACTGTTGACTGCATGAGTGGTGTTTTACTTTACCTCCCCACTTTTTGTGCTTGATTGTTGCTTCAATGAGATGTTGTCACTTGCCATTCCTTGCAGCACTCAACAATTACTCTGGAGGTTGATTAGATCTCTGGTGGGGAAGATGGTATGCCTGTATGCACACACACTATCAAGAAATTTTGTAGAACTGATTGTGGATTCTTCAAAAAGAATTGGTAGTGAAGAATGGTGGCTTTGAATCCTTGACTGCAGGAATGAAGAAAAGCTACTGGATTACATGTAACAATGACATGGAAATGCAGAATGTTTTGGTGGATCGAAGGACTTTACCAAGCCATCTGGTAGTGAAGCCCAAGGATCTCAGTAGACTACTGACGCATTTTCAGTCGTCTCTTCATGAGATTACATTGATTGCAACAGAGCCTGTCACCACACCCATTGATGATGAAACAGAAGCAAAAGCTATTGAGCTGAAAAGCTACATTGATCCTGCAAGAGGTGTGACAAAAGCTGTACATAATCAATTCTTGCAGATCCTACCATAATAACATGTCCAGGTTTCTCTACTTACTGTGACTGACAACTTTTGGAATGTTACAGTTTGAAGCTTCATGAACAATCTGCTGCTGCTGCTGGAGTTTTTTCTTCCTCAGTTTTGACAATCTTGATGGTTGGGTCTTTTGTAGACACATCTGATGGAGCATTGCATACAAAACTATGGATTGATCCTGCTGAAGAGTTAGTTGAGTACTCTCATACTGGAGCTGCCGTTGACGTAACATTTAGTGTCAAAGAGCTGAAGGTATCCCAGCAGCAAAGCTTGGTTCCCTCTTGCTGTGCAGTCTCTATTAGAACTTTCTTTTCTTTTGCCTGAATTCAGCAAAACTGCTAGGGATCACGAATTCTATATGTTTGGTGTTCTCCTTTGTCATTAGAACACACACTCTGTTTCATCTGTGGCATGGTCTGTCTTTCTACTAACAACAAATTCCTCGAGAGGATCAGTGCTGAAGTGGAAGATGAAAGGTGATTATCAACATCTACACTATCTGAACTGTCTGAAACTTGTGCATCTCCAGGCTTTTATAGCATTTTGTGAAGGTGCTGAGGCAGATATGCACATGTATTTCGACAAAGCTGGCGTGTAGGTGCACTGACCCAACCTCCAGTTTCATCCTAGGAATTTCGGTTCTTCTAAGAAGTTTAGGGAGGAGTTGAAAGTTGACACACCTTGATAAAGTTTGTGCTTCACAAGGATCTTTCAATCTGCAACTACATCCCATTGGTGGTCTTCTTGTCATGTGAAGCTGGGGCCTCAAATTGCCCAGGTCTCTGTTTTGGCATTTGTTAAATATATGTTGGCTGAACTTCAACTTCTGAAATGTGATTTTTACCTGTGCAGCCCTTTGCTAGTTGCACCAAGATTTGGACTGGATGATGCAGCACATTCAGACTTTGATGCTACTCTCATTTTGGCAACCTTGATGGACTCCCAGCTGCACAGCGATGAGAGTGCAGGAGCAACTCACCATGCAGCAATTAGTGCAGGAGAACCAGCCATCAGCAATCAGTCAGGCTCTCGAGGACATGCACACACAAATGCCTCTACTCGTAGAGTCAATGGAAGTAGTGCTTCCACACCCAGATCTGACCAGACAGCAATCTGGTCTGAGCTTTCTGGTTTGTAGCAGCAAACTTTGCCTTCTCCTATGGTGGCATTAACCCTAAATCCTAAACCCTAATCAAACTTCCAGAAGCAAAACTTACCACTTCACTCACCTCTTCACCTGATATTTGAGACTTGTGCATACAACTAATTTGCAGACAGTTGGTGAACCTGTGTTTGCAGCTTGGGAGCCAAAATCAATACTCCTCATGATACTGACAACAGGCATGCTCATTGATTGCATTGTGGTCTAAATTGCAGGAAGTGCAGGTAGAGATGCTTCGATAGCAGCACATCAAATGCAGGAGAGTGGTGATGCCAGTGAAGAAATCCCTTTGCAGAGACATCAGCCAAGCAGGGAGCGAGGAGAATCGCAGCATAGATCATCATCTCATGGGTCCCCCTCAGGTCACCAGGAGGGGTTGGTTGCCGCACAGCATCACTGTCACAGTACAGATTTACGGCACCTGCAGGGGCAAACCTTTCTGCAACCATTGCCAGGTACATCACGCTCAGTACATACTATATAGAAGGTACCGGCTGTGTGCAAGCAAAGACATAGTAGACCCAAGGGCACAGTTTCTAAGTTGGAGAATCCAAGTCTCTTGGAGACTCATATCCTTCAAGAAAATCTAGACTCTGGATCAAGCCTTCAAACTCAGACACACTGCATTTTATCGTGGAGTTTTGTATAAAATAAGACACAATGAGGTAATAATTTTCTGACATTCTTCTCTTTGAATCTGTGTTCATTTATCAGGGGAATCACCACCAGTGAAGCAAAACAATGGGGACATGCAACCGACCCACCATCGAAGTATGCAGTATTCAGGGTTTTCAGATGATGATGATGATGACACTGAAGCTGATGAGGTCTATGTGCCAACAACCCCACCAGAAAGGAGTGATGCATATTGAACGAACTATACTGGCAACCTGCAACTGCACAAAGCAAAATTTCTGCACAAGTTGCATCTCCTGCAGCTCTCAAAAACACAACACATCCTGAAAATGCAACCTGTTGCAGGACTGTGAGAGCTTCAGGATGTGTTCCACAAATCTGCTAAGGATTGAAGAAGGTCTCGCTATAAGGACATAATCTCTTAAAGTGAAAATGCTCTTTTCACATGGCAAGGACTTATTCTGACCCTTTTGCAACCAGAAAATTGAAATCATGAAGGGATTGAGCATTTGTTTTGTGAACAAATTCACCTGTGCTTGTCGGTGGTAGCCACAAGCTGCTTCTCTGCACAAGAGACGCCTCGTAGCCCAGATACGCATCCTTCATGAAGTTTTCCTTCCTTCAAACATGTAAGTTAGATTGTTCTGATTCTTTCTCATCTGTAATCCAACTATTCTTGCAACTATCATGTGTGATTGATTGATTGATTGACTGATTGATTACAATCTGCTTGCCTGAAATTGTTGGGTTTGCACACTTTACCTTAAGGGATGTGTGTATTACAAGTGTGATGCATATTAATGAGTTCCTGGGTATGCTCAGAACTGCTTTTTTTTGGGTTTGTTTTTGAAGGAGCCATATTGACTAGCCCATCATCAATATTTTTTGGAACATTGAGGGCTCCCCAATAAGAAACACCTCTTTGGACCTGATAGTTGCAAAATAAGAACAAATGTGCTCCTCTATAGTCCACCTTTTCAATTCATATACATTAGTGTCGCCTGTGTTGTTGGCCCAAGTGTGAACACATTCTTTATTGACACATTTTCAGAATTGAAAATTTCTAAATTTGACAATGTGAAAGGATATTGTGGGCGCTCAACTGATTTTCCTTCCAAACTTAGTTTTTGCAATTTGTTTGAACTTCCAACCAAAAAAATCCACTCCAAAATAACATGTTCCACACCTTAGCTCTGAAAATTGTGAAATAAACTCTATTAAATCCTGACTCGTTGAGTTGAGGGCTTTCTTCAAACAACACCAAGAACACTCTCAAGTTCCAATTTAGTTTTCAGTTTCGACTTGATTTAATTTTTATTGAAAAAATGGTTCAATAATCAACAGATTTCACACCATAGCTCCAAACAGTCTCAAACCAAGTCAGTGCATCTTTTCTCATTCGTTCATTGAGAGCTTTCCAAACAATATAAAGAGCCTAACCAAGTTAGTGCACCCTTACTCATTCGTTCATTGAGAGCTTTCCAACAATATAAAGAGCCTAATCAAATCAATGCACCTCTACCCATTTGATCATTGAGAGCTTGCCAACAATATAAAGAGCCTAACCAAGTTAGTGCACCCTTACTGATTTGTTCATTGAGAGCTTTCCAACGATATAAAGAGCCTGATATGAAGTATCACAGTTTGAGAAATCAGAGCATGACAAACAAAATAAACTACCTCGCTTCATAGATAGATAGATAGATAGATAGATGAGAGTTGAACTTTGGGCAAACCATATGGCATAAACCTGAGGTTGCTATTGGGAACATCTTGAGAACTTGATGAACCCTTTGAGAACAAGAAAAATACAAAAATCCCCCCTTTCCCCCCCCCCACCCCCAAAAGGGAAAAAATGGACCCCTCATGACTACATGTTTAGCCCTTTCATTGACGACATGAAACTTTTGTTTCCAAAACTATTTGTCACTATTTTTTGGCAAGGGCACAAACTATGGGACCCATATGGGATATGGGATAAAAATATATATATTGATGAAACAATTTTTTTTCAAAATTGTTAGGAACAACATGTTGGGCATATGAATGTGAACATTGGGAACATATGGGAACATCATAGAAAACACACACTTGGGAGATGATAAAAGGAACATTTGTAGGGTTCTTCATCACATTTGTAAGGGGGGAGAGAATAAGGGTGATTTGTGATACCCGGTGAGTATCTGGAGGGTATCATTGAAAAATAAATAAATAAATAAATAATAATAATAATAATAATAATAATAACAATAATTCTAGGCATTTTCATAAAGGAGTGCAAACTTTAGTGTTCTTTTACGAGGTTTGTCAAAGTCAAAGTGGTGTGCGGAAAAATGTATGATCTCGTTCTTCCACTCATGATGAGGCCATCAATCAAAGTCTCTTTATGATCTACATATGATGATTATTTTCACACATGTTTTGTGTGTGTGTGTGTGTTTTTTTGGGGTGAAATTTTGCCATTTTTTTTAAATAAAAAAATTGAGAAAATTTTGGAAAATTTTGTTTCACTAGTGGAAATTCAACTAGTTTTGCTTTTTCTTTTTCTTTTTATAAAAAAAAATTCTCCAAAATTTCAACATCCAAAAAAGACAAAAAAAAACAAACACCGCATACATGTAAGAAGAACTCATTCATGAATCATTTTTATATAAAGGAACCAAACCCGTGCAATCTTTGATCATATGGGCAACAAAACAAAACACATGAAACAAACAAACAAACAAACAAAAATCAATCAAGTTAAAGAAGGTTTTCATCAATCAATCAAGCAAAGTAGTAAAATTCATCCAACCAAATGAATAAATTCATCCAACCCAAAAGGTGTAAATGCATCCAACCAAGGGTATTGTAAAAGTGCAAATCCAAACCCAAAAAGTTGTAAACTCATCTAACCAAAGTTACAAACTCATCCAACCCAAAAGTTTTTAATTCATCCAACCAAAAGTTATAAAATTGCTTTCCAACCCCAAAGTTCTAATCATATTCATCCAACCAAATTGGCAAGTCTCATCCGACCGAGTTGTAAATCCATGGAGCCGAGGGGTTATAAACTTCATCCAACCAAAGTTATAAAAAGCAAATCCATCCAACCCAATGTTGTGAAATTCATCCAACCAAGTTGTAGATCCATCCAACCAAGGTTATATAAACTTCATCCAACACCCAAAATCACACAAAAAAACCCATCCAAACCAAAGTTGCAGATAAATCAAACCAAGGTTACAAAATTCATCCAAAGTTGTTAACTTTCATCCAACCAAGTTGAAAATTCATCCATCATGGGTGGTGCAAAATCCCCTTTCTTCTTTCCCTTTCTTCTTCTTCTTCTTCTTCTCTTCTTCTTCTTCTCTTTGGTGCTGTTGTTGTTGTTTTTGTGAGTGAGGAGTTGTTCTGAATTGTCTCCTTTGATTTTGATTTTGTTAGTTTCCTTTTTCTGGTTTTCTGTTTTGTTGCAGTTAAGAATCCCTTCTTCTTCTTCTTCTTCTTCTTCTTCTCTCTTTAAAAAAATTTTTTTAAAAAAAAAACCCCTTTTGTATCAGGATTTGTTGTGAACAAAGAGAGGAGGAAGAAGAAGAGGAGGGAGTAGGACGAAGAGGAGGAGGAGGAGGAGGAGGAGGAGGAGGAGATCATCATGTCCTTCTTTGATTCTGAGGTTTTCTGAGTAAATTTTTAATGTATTCTCCTCTTCTGCTACATCTGTGTGTCTTGAGGAGGTTTCATTGACTCTGGTTTGTTGTTTTTTGTTTTTTGTTTTCTTGTTGAGATCGGAATCAGAGTTTTCTTCTGTTTTGGATCTATCTATCTGTGCATACTTCTTTCTTTTTCTTCTTTCTTCCTCATCACTGTTTCTCGTAAAATCCGAAAGTCGTTTGGATTTCTTTCTTTTTTGGCTCTGGAAAAACTAAAATGGGAGCAGCAGAGGAGGAAGCTTGATCCATCCATCTATTTGGTGGTATATGCGAATACAATTTGAAGACAAAGCAGCAGCAGCTCCTCCAAAAAGGTAAAATTTCCAACAGAGAGATGCATGGTTTTTCTCCTCCTTCAGCTTCTTCTTCTTCTTCTTCTTCTTCTTTACTGCTGCCGTTCCATTTTTGAAAACCTTCGCAAAATTTGCCGACATCGATCTGATTAGGGTATCTTACTTTGAGAGAGTTCTTCACAGGAAGGAACTTGTCTCTGGACTTAGGGTTTCCTGACTACAATTCCTTGTGTTGCACAAATCAGAGGGCAATTCAGCTGATTATTTTTTCAGTCTCTTCCCCCTCTCCAAGCATGATTGTCTCTACACCTTTAGATCTCCCTCTGGAATGTTTCAGGCAGGTTTAGTCAAGCATTACATGATCTTGCATACATCCTTTGCTTTCTTCCCAAATTCTGCAATATTTTGACCTCCAGACAACATAATAACAACATCCTGGTGATTTCCACCATTAGCTTTCATGAGTGCTCACATCATCAGTGTTGTCAACAAACATAGTTCCTTTCATGTCTGGCTTGACCGTTGATGGTTTATGATGATATTATCTCCATGCTCTTTGTCTTTGCTCTGATGAAAAGAAGTGACTCTCTTACTTGTTGGTTTTTGGATTTCAGAAAAAGGCAAAACAATTACCTTTTTTTTGTGGAGGCAATATAATAATTGTGATCAGCTCATGTGGGTGGCGCTTAATCATCTCTCTCAATCATGGTGGCACTTACGTCTCTCATTTCATTAGGTCACCAACTCATTCAGCGGGGATATGAGACAACTCCTTCTCCAGCTTCTGTAAAGGGAAACTTAGGAAAGACTGATGGTGTGGAGTGTGTGCAAGCAAGGGCAAAGCTCCAATGCCTGTGTACAGATGATACAGTAAGGAGAACCAGATGTGTAAATGCCAAACCAAGGTTCACGTCGCTGAGATTATTACCATGTAGGCAGCACCAATCAAATGGTTTGACAGGCTGCTCTGTACATAGATTTGTTACTGGAGCTTTGAGAGATGATCGCCGAAATGGTGATACAGCAGGGCAAAGAGCTGAAGAGCCATTCAAGGAAGCCATTTTTGAGCTGGAGTATATGGTCAGGGAACCAGCAGAGGTACTTGGAGGCATGCAGGAAAGACTTTCAGCTCGGGATTTGGAATTAGTAATTGCATACTTTGCCCAGGAGGGTCGTGACTCCTGGTGTGCACTTGAAATCTATGATTGGATGCAAAAAGAGAATCTTGTGGGAGGTGACACCCACAAGCTGATGATGTCAATAATGTTCGACTGGGTCATGAAATTGGTAGAGGATGAACAGCCTGTTGAAGATGTTAAGAGCTTGCTGCAGGTAAGTGGTCTATTCATTGCCCTACTACAAGGAGACCAGTAAGTTTGTTCTATGAAAGCATCAACTGAATGACTAAAGGTCGTAAGGGAAATTGATGTGAAAGAGGGGTGCATGGTTGAATTACAGGACATGAATTGTGTGGGGTTGAAGCCAGAGTTTCACATCATTCAGTCTATCATAGCTGCATATTGGGACAAGGGGCGGAAGGCGGAGGCTTTGTGCTTTGTGAAAGAAATGCTGGATGCAGGGGCAGACAGTGATGGTGAGGATTTGGTCACATTTCTTCTACTGAAGATGGTGAGGGGTGGTGAGCAAAAGGAGGCTCTTGAGTTGGTGCGCACTCTGCGTGGCTGTGGCTTCAAGCTGCGCATTTCAGCTTACAGTGCTGCACTTCTTGCCACAATCAAGGAACAAGAGCAGGTGTGATTCTTTTGCTGAGAGTTACCTGAGGTTAAGCAAGTGTTTCATCCTTTCCATAACTTTTTCTGTATGAGATTTCTTAGCTTGAATTGCACATTTGCTAGTCTGGCACAGTGTTCACAGACTTGGAACTTGAGAGTGGTAAGTGAAAGTATAATAATATCCAAGAAAGAACTGGTTGCAGTTCACAAGAGTACAACGTGACCTCAGAAGCTATGTGCGTAGTGGGACAATACAAGAGCTGGGGACAGATGACATTCAGGCTTTTAACAAGTATGAAGAGGACCTTCATCATGGGGCTGAGGAATTTGCACGCTGGGCATTGGAGGAGGATGTCCCAGAGGCAATGCCAGCCATATACGAGCGCTTGGTGGCCATGTACTGTATAGCAGGAAAGGGATTGGAGGCAGAACGTGCACTATGGCAGCTTAAGCTTACTGGGATACAACCACCTATTGAAATGTACAACACAATTGTTGGCATTTGTGGATTTGGAAAGCACCAGGAAGCTGCTTTTCGAATCCTTCGCAGAATGGAAGACTTTGGGCCAATGCCTGTGAAGAAAACATATGCAGTCCTGATTGGGGGATTTCTGAAGGGGGGTAATTACCAGGAGGCATCAGCTGCAGTGCATCAGATGCTGGACCGAGGACTACGTCCAGATCCTCATGTCATGCTGGCTGTGTTGCGCTCCTTGCAAAAAGCAGATTTAGTGACTCACTATCTGCATCTCTGCAACACACTGGCTCAAGTTGGAATGATTGAACCCTGCCTCTTGTACTTCTACATTGATGAACTGAATCTCTGCATCATACGGCTATTGTAACATTGCCAACTGTAAATGTGACGAGAGAACTGCCAGTGGCCAGCCTACGCAAAGCTTGAGCTGTGCCCAGCTTTCCTGAAATAAACTGTAGATAGAAAGGATTCTCCACTATTGGGGCTCGTATGTACCACATGTAGATGAGGTTTGTAAAACAGTTGGTCTTGTGTGTTTTCAGGGCTCCACAGGGCTATGAGACTGCACACAGCTCTCTCATGAAAGGAAGGAGCTTTTGTTCTTTCTGTGTTTCATCTGTTTGTGATATTGGTCATTGACTGCAGGACCAGCCAAGATGGGGTAAGGGATTTACATCTCTATCCTTTTTGTGTATATATATAATGGGTTTATGGTGGGTGATTCTGATGATGCTACATATGAGGCATTCAAATTGGAGAAGAGGATCGTGGGTTGATAAGGAGATGAGATGATCAGGCCCAGAAGAATTGCTTGCACAATTCTTATTGAACTGAGCATGGCAAAGCAGAAACTGGTGATTGAACATGCACATGGTGAACTTGCTGCCGGTGTTCTGATCTTTAGCAAATTTGTGTTGCTTATTGGTTTACAGATGCTTGTAATTGTTGTATATTGTAAAGATGTGTAAACCTCTTTCTGGGAGCACAGATATTGGTTCAGCTAGTTTTACACAATGGGAAAGATAAGTGATTTATATCTATGGCATTGCAAAGAAATCTACACAACAACGCTTATAAGCAATATGCTCATAACACAATAATGAGTGGGATCATAACCTTAGCTCATGTCTAGCAACAATCCTACGTATATAAATATGAGCTAACTGGACTCTTGTTTTTACTCCTCCATCCCATGTGTTAAATTAATTTAAGATTGTTCTTCCTGACTATAGTTCATGATTGCCAAAGTTCAAGCTTTTTGTGAATCGTTTTTCACAAGGGAAGTTCATAATTAGTGTTTTTCTTGGAAATTTTTATTTTTTGATTGAATGGCTATTGCAATTGCCAAGTGGAAGTTTTCCTAGGTAAAATACACATGTCAAGGCAATTCAAGTTTATCACCCGTGTTCAAACATCATTAATGAAGTGGCCACATGGTCCTTGAATTGTTTTAAAGTAAAATTGGTTATACAACTTGCACTGTAATAACTTTAGCTTAGTGGTAATATCTCAAAGGTTCATCACAAAATTGGTTATGAAACAAATATTCAAATAGCTCCAACGTAATACAACATCAAAACAATAGAAAAAATGTTATAGCTCACACATATGTTTTATCACTTCTAATGTCGCAACCCTACTTTGGAGAGTGTGAGGATGAAACTCACACTCCCGAAATGGGGACTTGAGAGTCCTTCGAGACTCACAAAACTTTAAAGTTCAATTGCAAGGGTCAAAACACCTTGCATTGGGGTGTTTTTTATATCATTGGAAAACTATTGAAATGTAAATGTTGAATATGGTTTCGCATAGGCCATTTGGACATTTGCAACACAAGTTATGGCAAAAAGAAGGGTTAGGAGTCAAATTGGAAGTTTGACTCCCGACCGCTAAAAGTTGAGAATTGGCCCAACCCCGGTGCGTGCAAGTGGAGTGCAACACACCTTTGAAAAGATCTCGAAGAGAGCTACAACTTTGCTTCAGACCTCATCCCAATCGTAGGTCTAAGCAAAAAGTTATGATCATGCAAAGTCCCAGGAGTCCAAACCGGGACAGTTTCAGGACTCCTCCTTGGGAGTCCCAAGACAAAAAGTCATTTGGATGTGGGTGCCTTGGAGAGGCACATAGTATACTATATGGGGGAAGGTGGTGGCTTCCTTCGAGTCCAGGCCGTGGTGAGTCAAATGAGTCTAGAGTTGCCCGTGGCTTGTCCTAACATTAAGGGTGCTCCAGAAGGTGAACTAACCAACCTATTGGTTGGTTTGTTACAAGTTCAAGTAAGTGAATAGCTTGTCACTTTCTTAGTCCCATCCCGGAGCTTCAGCACACCCCTCTACCCCTTTTAGTGCTGAGAGCTAGGAACGTGCCTTGAGTCCTTCACAATTCCGCAACTTGAATAACTTAGGCCCAACTTGGGGCTAACTAAGGACTTGGGAGCGCATCACATCAAAACAATAGAAAAAATGTTATAGCTCACACATATATGTTTTATCACTCCTAACCTCATTAAATGTTCTTTCATTAAACATTTTTCCCCCAAGTTCATGTGAAAAACCCCAATGGCCGAAACATATGACTTGCAAAAATGAAAACATGTCGCTCTAAACAAAAACATTGTATATGTAACTCAAAACAATATGACTCAATCTCCATTATCTAACTTCAACAAAAATAAAATAATGAACATAGATTGAAAGTTGAAACACTACTAACTAAACCTCAAGCCCATTAGCAAATAAAAACTTTTCAAACTAAGAATGATCAAAGAAAATGTTACACATATTTGAGCTGAAGTTTAAAACAAAGCATCAAAGAATTTTTTTTGGTGAAATGTTAAACTTGAGGCCATTAGTTTCCACTTGAACAACATTAAAAAATTCAAAATGATGTAAAAAACACAAAGTTCAACAACATATAATGTCCATATGAAACCAAAATTTGTACCTAGCTCATGAGTTTAAATAATCCCACTACAAATAAAATAATTGAACTAAATTTCTACAAGATATGTGAAAATATTATAACATCCTTGGCTAGTAAAATTGAATCATCATTGAGACAATTTTAGGATGTTTGATTTACAAGTAAGCTTCAATTTTGCATTTCTTTGTCACTTCCCATGTATCAAACATTTTAAATCATCGAAAAAATTCTTTAGCAATAGAATGTTTGAAAATATATGCCCACAATTATGGATAGGTGTTTAACAAGTTGATCTTGCTATTTGCTTTTCATGAATGAAGTGTCAAAAATGTTTATTCATCTTCAATTAAACTCAAGACTTGTACCATGGCCATCTTGGCAACCTTAAAATGTTTAAACATGGTGTGTTCCTTTAAAACAAATGAATTATATATTTTGCACCACAATTTTGCAACTGCATTCTTTTGGTATGGGGGCTCCATAACATTTGTAGCACATGATTACATGGTGCACTTAAATGTGTTGACATTAGGGTGAAATGTTAATGACGATAAAATTAGGGGAAAAGAAGCAATTCCAACTTGCGTCATATGTGGCCTTGTAGAAATAAAAGATGTGAAGAAAAAAATTATTCTACATAAGCTTGAAGCCAATATTGATGATAAATAATCCCCATGACATTCATTAAATAGATAAAAAGGAATTTTGAAATGAGATCCCTAATCAAAGAGTTATCAATCATTACAAAACCAATAATAAACATGCAACATATTAGAAATTAAAATGTTCAACGTTTGAATCATAAGCCAAATGCTACACAAGTTAACCTTCCTATGGGCTTGATAAGAGGGAATTTAGATGAGGTTTATATGGACTTGACAACAAGGATCCCAAGCAATATGTTTAGATGTCAATAAACATGTTTATCCCATCCACAAGTTCTCACAAATATTGAAGTTAAGTTTACCAATGAAAGATTAAAATCACAATAAGGTTTATGAAGTAACCACACCCTTCAACAAAGTGAAGAATGGCTATTAAACTTGATTTTATGAGCCTTAGCATGGAAACTAGTCATGGCAGTCAAGAAATAATGGGTGAGTAAACAATTTATGGTAGCCCATTGAAGGGCAACAATCTACAACAAAAACTTGTTTTATCCAAGGAAAAAGAAAAGGGGTATGATGAAAAATGGAAAAAAGAATGGATCATAAGTTCATAGTAAGAAAACAATTGGCACGATCAAAGCCAATTGCAATGAAGTCCCTTGCAAATGACTCTTTCAAACTCCTTATTTCAAGATGTCACAAATGTACAAAATTGATCACAACGAAATTTTAAAAATTTGTGACAAGATGTTCTAGATGTTAAAAATTCCTTTTAAGTAGAAAAATTGGAGAAATAACAATAACAAAACATTATGTTCAAGCCTTCCATGGTTCAAGAAACACACAATTTAAAATAAATCAATAAAAATTCTTGAATACTTAGCAAGTGGAAAGTTGTAATATCAAACATATGAAAAACTTTACCTTACAAAGTACTAAGTTCAAAACTCATCAAAAGTTAGTTATAGTTGGATCTAACAAGAAGTTTTGGGTAAGACAATGTGAAGTTGCAAGATCAACTCCTTGTAATGCACATAAGCTTCCTTTGTAAGGATCAATTGCAAGAATTAGTGCATCGAAACTCTAGCTATTTCCACGATCGAGTATTTTCTCCATTGGGTGCCCAAGCTTTTGAGAGATAAGAAAAATTCAAAGAAGGAAAATTGGGATTTTTGTTGCCACCCATTTTGTCAATAAGTTCCCAAATCATGACCCCTTCCCTCATATGATGAACCCAATTTCCAGAACTTTGAGATGCATGTGTGAGGCTACCAAGCGAGGTTGAAAGTAAAGGTGCCATCAAGCCTCCATACGAGCAAGCTTTTGCATCCACCACATGTGGCCAATCTCCATTCTTCACTATTGCACCTAGGATCTCAGTTGAAGGAGAGCAAGAAAATGGTTGTAATATTGCATTAACCCCCGACGTTGCTCAATGAGTTGTGCTCCATTGAGTTGGCTCCATGGCCCCTTGTCTTGTCTTGCATGGAGTTTCCAATAGCAAGCAAATGCAAATATGTTGATTGCCCATTGCAACCGTGATGAATGTTGGGCAAGTCAAGTGATTGGTAGCTAGAATTGTTTGCAAAACAAGTTACAAAATGATGCCATAGAATTTGTGGGTGATGTCATAGATGAATGTGTCGGTCAGCTTTGCGTATACCCTCTTGCAATAACCTTGTTGAAATGGTTGGAAAATGATATGTTGAATGTAGATGCTACTTTGCACTCCATTATAATTCAACTTTTGAGTGTGAATTTGGCCTTGTGAACTAGACATTTTTGTTAATTGTTCTTCACAAAATGTAAGTTCACAATTGTCAAAGTGCAATCATTTTTGTCAATATATGTTATATAGTTGCAAATGTGTGTTTTGGAATGCACCCGACTCCCTTTTTCTGCCCATCAACCCATGTATGTAAAAGCTTAAACGAAAAAAAAACCAAAGAAACCCATCAACAAGACAAACAACAGATTTTAGTACATTTTGTCAAAATATTTAACTATTTCAAGAATTGGGTTTCACAGCTCCACTTTGAAATGTGAGACTAATCACAAACTGCAAAGAAATCTTGTAATTTCTACTACAAAAAACAAGTAAAGAAATAAATTATGCATATATATGTATATATCATGATTTTTTTGGAGGAGGCAAAGTGCCAATATGGTGCCACCGCTTGGTCAAAATAATTTCAACAACAATTTTGCAGATCAAATTTAATATTTTGATTTTTCAAGTCAAATTTCCGATAGCTCCATCAATGCAGCTTGATGCTTCGGGCTTGAGAACAGCAGCAACCTCATTTTACTACTTTCGGATTGCAACTTCCCCAGTAGAAAATTCTGGACCAGAGTTTCCAATTAAAAAATAATAATGAATTTATGGAAGTTCTAATTCCACTTCCTCAAATCTCTTCTCTTCTCTACAGCAATATGAATACGAAATTTGAATACATAAAATACAGAGTCATGGATGCTCCCCCTCCCTTTCTGGTCACATTTGAAGCCACTTGCTGCTGCACATGACAAACCTGCCAAAAGAACACCAAACATAATAGCAATACAAAATTAGTAACAATTGCTTCAACTTCCAGTCAAAAAAATCACAACCCAAAACCTCTTTATGACAATGAATCAATACTGAGATTATTCTTCTTATGTTAATATAATACTGTTTGAAGATGGCAAGCACAATATCAAGTCAATAGTAGCTTTGACAAGAGATTTCTGTAAACATGTAACTGTGGGTATTGATCAATCCACAACTTCCGTTGTGAATTTCCTATCACTAGTATGCAACTATGCAAAGAAAAACCTGTATCTGCAGCAATTTTTTCTGGTCGCAGAGAAAATCAAATTAGACTTAACAAATATATTTCCAAACAGTTTTTGAGATTTTTACTTGGGAGAATGAAAGTCTGAAGGAGAGCGCCTGCCAACCAATTCTAGGAACTAAGGCTGAAAGAAACTGGGTCTGTGTTCATAGACTCCAGATCATATTCATCAGCAACTATGATGGACGGTTTTCGCTTGAAGATCTGCAGTCACCAAAAATTCATCTTTGTGTGAGTACATTCCCTTGATGATGATGAGGACTACTACCTCGAATGGGCCAGTATCAGTACATGCTATGCTGTCTTCAAGCAAAGATCGATCAAAGCAACAATGCAATCATGTCAAGAAAAATGTGGAATCTTTTTTTGGGGGGCAAGTGCTCAAAAATCCAACCTTTTCAAAATAAGGAAGCTCTGTATGAGCTGCCCATACTTCAAGAGAGACATCGCGCAGTGCGCCTGTAGAATCCACAGCAGGCACAACAGCCTACAAGAAAGCACAGAAGAAGATGTGGTCCATGAAAGCCAGAAGTACAAGAACCTTCCTTAAGAGCCACACAACAGTAGATTTACCTTCTAACAGCATTTGCTGTAGAAAGGACAGAGAGCACATCCTTTTGACAACAAACATGCACACTAAATGTGCCATCAAACTCAATTTTTTTTCTCTCCAAATTACAAAATCCAGAATAATTCTTTGCACCCAAGTTCCCTCAAAAGAGTCTTGCTAAGAAGGAGACACTCACAAGCATGACACTTCCGGGTCGCTGGTAGACATGGACATGTTCAATGGCACTGGTGTCACAGCGATCCAATGCCACAGCAATGCGCATCACGGCACACATAGCCTGCACCTTCTTCTGCACCTGCAAAACTCAAAACCCAAAACCCAAACCACCACAAGCTTCTCAGGTGTTTAGGGTTTAGGGTTTAAGGTTTAGGGTTTAGGGTTTGTCATCATCATGCTCATCACCTAAGAAGAAGCAGTTTCTCCTTACTCTCAATGCTACTACTGTGCTAGACAATTCTAATGGCTTGCAGCTGAGAAAATCCAATCCTTTTTAATGATTAACAAGGCAAAATCAGCAAGTAAAATTTTTTTTACCTCTTCAGGAAGCATTGCAAAGTCTCCATCCTTTGAGCTTGGAACCTTCTTTCGATGGTATTTTGCAAGCAGTGCAATTATCTGCCCAAATCCACAAGCAAACAGATCTGAATAACAACAGGAACACAAGGCTTGTTGATCAAATATCATAACAAGATGTTACACTTGAGTCTGGATCAACTCTCTCTCGCTCTCTCTTTGGGTCTCCAATTCCAACTGTGCAATCTTTTCAGCTTTCTACAATCCAGTATTCAAATAGCACACAGTGTGTGTGGAGGGCAGGATCCTGCCACTTCCTGATTCAACATCGATTGCTGAGAAAACCAGAACTGCTTCAGCATGTAAGTGAAGATGGGTTTTAAGCTGTATATGTACCTCAATCTCCAAGGGACTATAGCCTAGTAGATGCTCATTATTCTGTGAGAAACCACCCACACAAAACCCAAGCCACCATCCCTGACAATTTCAGCTTTGACATATAAACTGTAAGTGTTTTGATGACTCTCAAGAACAGGTTTCAAACTAGCAACTGAAAATGCCATCCTCCCTGGTTTTGTCAACCACCCCACACCCTGAAAAACAAAGCAAAACTATGAAATCTTGGCATGCCCACCAGCATTGAGCCACAGCAGACACCATAACTGACACAAAAAAAAAGGATGGGTAAGAAGGATATCATGGGTACTCATTGTTGGCTGTGAGAGTACTTGGAAAAGATCAAGAAAGGAGAAAAGAACCTTGATGAGGTAGTGGGAATGTCGGTGGTAAGCTTTGTGGTTGATAAACATCCCAACGTAGTGGAGGATGGTGGCTGCTTCCATCAGCTCTATATCATCCTCTTGCAGCAGTAATGCCACCTCTGACACACAGTCTTGTCCTCCACTTTTACATTCCTGGAGCCCAACAAGGATTTCCTGCATCCACATTCTAATGGTTTTTACTTAGAAGATAACTCAGACATCCTCAACTGCAGGGCCATCAATTGGGTAGGTAGTTGCTCTTGTACCAAGGATTAACAACTCGACAGAAATATGTATGTATGTTTGTACCTTGGCAAGGCGAGCTGAATGTTGGGCGGACACCATGCGCTGCTCAGTGTTGAATTTGCTGGCAAGGTTGAGGACTGAGACACGCCGGATATTGACGCCCGGTGTATAGTTGGCAAAAGTATCAGCAAGCGCATCGACAATAACACCCTCACGCAAAGCGTATGGTGACACCTTCATCTTCTGGATCCCTAAGGCCAGAAAAATCTCTTCCAGAATAATTGCACCCCCGACAATCACATCTGCACGCTTCTCGGGTAAACCTGGGATTTTTGTTCGCTGCTCTACAGTCTTGGCTTTGCACACCTAACAACAACAACAATTTAAAAAAAGACCCATGAAAACACATCCAAAACAAAAAAAAACCTTAGCCACCCACAAACCACTGACACCCAACCATGACATCATAGCATATCCCAAATGGGTAGGCTCAAGTTTCCAAAAAATCTGCAAAAGAAGTCATGATGGATGCAAATAGCAGATTTGAGAAATGTTTTCAAAATCACCTTCTTGACCACCATGGCAAGGTCATCAACAGTGAATTCACGTTCATGTAAAGTGTTTGAGTTACTGAGAGTTTGAGAGCCTGTGCTGGTAGCAGCTGTGTGATTGATCATCTGCTCGATACTTTCTATGGTGCCTGAGCTTCCGATCGCCATCTCGAATGATGCACTCTGCACGTTTTCAATCACACCCGAGTCTGCCAATACAACTTGTATGTGTCGCCTCAGCTCCTCAATCTGGTAGTGTCAATGATGCACTCATCAAACTTCCTTTTTATAGCTATTGCTTCAACAAACATCAAATAAGGAGTTTTTCTTCAGCTCAAAAGTTTTGGGTGGCAAATGACCCATCTCTGAGAACAAACATAGAAAGGAGGATTTGGTGGTCATTGATGAAATTGCAAAGTATCCATTACCTGTTCCTTTTTCAGCTCTTCTCTGCTACGACCCAAACCTAGAAATTGCTCGGACAGACGAATATGCCCAAGCTTCAATGAAGTCGCATACAATGGCTTGCCAGCTTTGCCAAGCACAAATTCGGTAGAACCACCACCAATATCCACCACCAACACAGTCTTGTCATACACAGGAAGGGCTTGCAACACGCCTTGATAAATCAAGCATGCCTCCTCTTGCCCTGACAGAACCTCAATCTCCACTCCTGCAACTTCAAGCATGCGCCTCACAAACATGCGCCTGTTGCGTGCTTCTCGCACAGCTGAAGTGGCAACGATACGCATGTCCGCATTTCGCATCTTGGCCAGTTGCTTGAAGCGCTTGATCACAGCGAGTGCACGCTCCTCTGCATCCGGGGTAATTATGCTGATGTCTGGACTTCCGCTACCAAGCCGTACATCCTCTTTGGCTGTGTCAACAAGCTCAAACTGCCCTTGTTTGTCTGCTCGTACTACCACCATGTGAAATGAATTTGTTCCCATGTCCACAGCAGCAAGCATCTTGCCCTCTATCCCCCATCATCAAAAACCCATCAGTACCCAGAACAACCACTCCCACAAGCTTCAACATCTCTTGCACATCTTTTGCATCTTGACAATGAACCTGGAATGATCAATCAACACCTAGCTCCTAGACACACATGACGACGACGACGACGATGACAATGACAATTCATATCTGCTCAACTACTACCTGTTCTCTGCATCCTCTTCACAACTAAGGTTGAAGAAAAAACCCTAAAAGACAATGATTCCAGATGCTGTGTTTACCTCTGCTGTGTCCCTTGTCTTTTGAGGGTTGAGCAACACTACCATTCCCTGGAGCAGGAGTGGGTGGCAGCTCCATGGATTCAACACCTTCTTGGGCAATTGCAAACAACTCCCAAGTTGGTGTCTTCTTCCTGGAAGAATGACCTGAACTACTACTACTACTACTACAACTACCACTACACAGAGGTGTGGCAAAGATTGCTGCTGTATCTTCTGCTCGAACAAGGCTTTTGAGAACCCAAGGAGATATTTTTTGCTGCTGCTGCTGTGGCAGATGCAATGAAGAGATGATGTTCCAGCTGAAGCAATTTGTCTGCGAGTGCTGAAGTTTGCACCAACCTAGCTTCTGCCCCCCAAAAAAAAAACAAATACCCATTACTCCCAACCTCCATTTCTCATGCAAAAAGGGTTTTCAAGCTCTCCTAAAAGAGTCAAGAAACAATTGTCTTTGGCAAATTGTCTAGCTCTGGAAAGAGAGTTGGGTAGAGAAGAAAATAAAATTACAGCAGCATGTGTTGGTGGTATGTGAGATAAGGAAGTGTCAAAGATGGTGCCTTGTACCTGGACTCCTCCTCCAACTCCTCCTCCTAATCCTCCTGCTGTTGCTTCTACACACCACACCGAGGTGGGAAGCATGGCAACAACTGATTCCTTCTCTGGCTGAATTCCTCAAGCTGCAAAAATCACACACAGAAAGCAACACCCAAAATTCCAGATTTTCAAGAGGGGGAAAAAAAATTTTAAATCCAAATTGCTTCTTGAGGGAGCAGCAAATTTCACGCAGACATGAAGAAGAAGAAGAAGAAGAAACAAAACCCAACAAGAAACTTGTCCAGACCTTCTTATTACAACAACAACAACAACAACAACAACAACTTGTGAACAAAGGAACCCAACAACAAACAAACAATCTCAAAATATTGCAACATCCAAAAATTGTGTACAAAATCAAAAAAATCTCATTACCCAAATCTTTTTTTTTAAAAATCATTTCCTTCCACGTTCCTGTGAAATGGGTTTGGTGGATTTCACATGTCAAAAAACTTCACAGCAACAAGTCAACATGATGACCATCATCATCATCATCTTCTTCTTCTTCTTATTATTATTATTATTATTTCATAGAAGCTGCACTGGCAACAACCTTTTACCTACTTCAAGCACAAATTGATAAAAAGCTTTGAAATTTTTTTTTTTTCAGAAAACAATTCTCACCTGATACCAGCAAGGAAACCAGCTAGTTGCAACAAACACTGCAAAGAAGAAACAACAACAAGATTTGTCTAAGAAGAGAAGATGCAAAACACACAAGATTCATAAAGATCCAAAAGAACCCAAAACAAGCCAAGCCAAGTCAAAGCACATGACCCCACCATCACCACCACCACCACCACCACCATGACATTTCCAAGCTCCTTGGGAGTGAGGTTTTCTCTTCTTTTTTTTCTTTTTTCTTTTTTGGGTTTTGTGATGGTTTGTTGTTGCCCTTGGATATTGTGTTTAGATTCATTATAGAGTATAGTAGTAGCTTAAGAGCTTTTAGAGGGATTTTGTTTTTTTTGGGGGAGTTATCCCCAAATAGAAGCTCTAAAGGAAGGGAGTTTTTAGTGGGTGCTTTTTAGTGTCATCCCCAAATAGAAGCTTACAAGGAAAGGCTTACTTGGGGTTTTTCTTTTGTTTACCCTACTACCTTGGTCAACTTCAACACTAATTTCAAAAAAATTGTTGAAATTTTCACCCAAAATTTTGTGAAGGAAACTATTGAATCTTCAACAATATTCTATTTTTCAAAATGAAAATATCAAAATTTAATTCATTATTCAACATAAAGTGTGTTGAAGCTTACCAAGGTTACTTGGGTATCTTGTTGTTGTCCCCTTCTTGTTGAGTTGCTTGGGAATCAAGTGACATTGGCATAGGTGGTTTCTTTTGATTGGGAGGTTCCCCCCTTTTTCTCTCCTCTTCTTTTTTTTCCCTCCAAAGGTAACATGACCCCCCCCAATTTTGTAGTAAAGGCCATATAGGTAACCCTAGTGATTTCATTAAACCCTAGTGATCTCACTAAGACACCCACCTATGATGATGAAGAAAACCTCCCAAAACTTTATTGCAAGAGAACACAAACAAGAAAAGGAAGAAAGGGTGTGTGTGGTGGCATCAAAGCTCAAAGTTGATCACCACCAATACTTAGCACTCCATTGGAGTGCTTCTTTGGAATTAAAGGTCACTTAGGTAGGTGTATAAGAAGACAAAACCACATTTTTGTCATTTTTTTTGTGTGTGTGTGTGTGTTTCTCTCTCTAGTCAAAAGGTACATGCATAGTTTAATCTTATTTTGATGCCAACTTTGTTGAGGTCATGGACTAGAGGATTTTGCTAGTAGAGAGACAAAAGAAATTGATTTCTAAGGGAGATGATAGGGTATTATATTACCTATTTAGGTTTAGCTTATAAGACCTAAAGTAGATAGATTCATTCCCTGTCCAACTCTCAAGTCATGTTTAAGTTTCCTTTGGGGCACTCTCTTTTGAATCTCCAATTTGAGCAGTAGTAATAATAAGTGATATTACATATAGGAAAGGACGTCGGGATGAGAAATGAAGCCTCCCCTGAATCCGTGCGTCCCGTCATCCGTCCGGTCATCCTCCCTCTGTCCATCCGTCCGGTTGTCCATGCGTATGGACACCCTGGAAGCTCCGAGGTTGCCGGCTGCACACCATCCCTCTGCTGAGTCTGACACTCCAGCTTTCAGCCCACCAATACTGGGAAGGAAAAAAATCAGGAATGAAATAATAATAATTTAAGATGATGATGTTGTTGTTGTTGCGGAAATGTTGCAAGTTAGCCAATAGCACCTGGGTGTTTAACCCATATGCTTTGCCCAAAGTTCAAACTCCCCTATAAATAAACTATAATCCAAGGGTGCATATTTGTTTCTATTTTGCAACTGGGGGTTCAAAGAGGTACTTCTACTTGGGGCATGCCCCAAAGTTCCAAAACAATTGCAGGTGGGCAAATCAATATGGCTCCATTAAAAAAAATAAAAAAGTTGTGAGGGCACCCATGATGTAATTAATATGAATCACACTATGACATTCCAAAGAACACCCTAGCTAGTCACCTCTTTTATTAATTAGATGAGGTGCCTCCCAATTTTGTTGTTTTTTTTTTCACAATGAACCAATTTGATTGGCCCATCACACAAAAAAATGAAACTATGGAGGCTCCCCAAGATAGAAGGTTCTATTTTGAAGTATTGAGTTCCTCTCCTTTGGCCCACCCATATGGGTGAAAGGAGGACAACAATTTGCCAAAGCATATGGGATTAAAATGAGATGCTATGGAGAATATGTTGGGGAATACATTGGGAACTTGGGCAACATATTGGGAACCCATTGAGAACTTAAAGGGAACACATTGGGAACGAGAGAAAAATGAAAAAAAAAATCCTTCTAGCTCCCAGCAAAGCCTTGGGTGAGCACCTAATAGCAATTTAATTCAGTTTCCATGGCCACAAGGCATTTCACTCCTTCAAAATGGTCCATTTTGTGAAGCAGAAGGCCCCATGCCAGATTTTGCTGGACTCCACAGAGGGGTCTAACCCCAAGGTAAGTGGGTAACTGAAGCACCTAGGTGGCATCCTAGGTGGCACACACCTGTGCATTAGGCACAGGGTTCACACTCGTATAATTGAAAAGGGGAAAAATACAACATGGACACACACACACACACACACACAATATAAGAAGTAATACTATCAACTAGTGCATTTTCTAATGAAAAAATAAAACCTTTTTGCATGTTTTGTAGAGACTTGAGAGACATGTGGCATGACATAGAAAATAGGGTTAGCATTTCATACTAGGTTAGCTCTTTCTTTTGTTTACCATGGCAGTCCTCACTGCTCCGGGGTTGCAATGATAACAATCCAATGCATTTTACGCACATGGGCATAGAACTAGGACTGTCAGATCTGATGAAACCATACTACAAAACACTGAATTATTGTTGTTGTGGTGGACCGTGCACTAGAGCAAAGCCTTACAATTACAACCCCACTCATGTTAGACATGCACCACAATTTACTTCACCACTTTGTAATTGTGTTGAACCTTTATTCAACATAGCTTTAACCACACATTATTTCTTTTACACACATTTCCAACCCAGTGGTTTGAGTAGGCATTGTTGAGCGTCCCACCCTCCATTGCCCCCCACCCACTAGTATGGTTTTTGGGCTTCTTGCAACAAATGGGTTAGTTTTAAGTGGTCAATTTGAAGTACACTCATAATTTGGCCTACTAGTAATAGAAATTTTACACTTCTTAAATTGTTCTTCTTTTTGTTTTTTGAACCTAATACCAACATCAATAGCAAAAGCAAAATGCAGGGGCCCCCTGGAAGATACTAAGCATACCTTCAAGGTAGAAGCCATCATCTTGTGTACGAAATATGTGTTGCTATTTCAACATGAGGTAGTCACTGAATGACATTAGAGGTATCTGCAAATTCACCCTGTCTTTGGGCCTCCTTTCACTCCCTAACCTCTCTTTTAGTGGGATTCATAAAGTAAGGAAATTTTATTAAATCTCAGTATGAAATGCTAATCTCGGCATTTAATGCACAAGGGTCGAGAGGAATTATAGTACCTGTAAAGGTAGGAGCAGCGAACATCCACGTAGTAGCAGTGGAGCCGCTCAGGAAAAAAGAAAGACAGGGTGAAACTCAGGAACCATCGAAATTGTTGGTTTTCTGAGTTTCACGCCCCGTTGGATGCTAATGTACTTTTTGGCAGGTGTTTTTTTTGAATCTCACCCTGTGTATGACCAAACTCAGGGTACTGGTGCTGTCTTTTCCTGACTTTACGGATGTCTCTATTATGTAGACAAAATGTTTGATCACTGGGTTGATCATTGATGTGTGTCTATTATCTTTACCATTTTTTGATAACTTCCTATTTGGGTTTCAGGAAGCTTACTTTGTGAGAGTCCTTTGTTGATTACAGAATTACAAATAGGGTTTCCTTTATTGATGAGAGTACTTGGGTGAAAATTCAGAAATGGATTATGCTGTAAGTGGTGAAATATATTACGGCAAGTGTTCCAAAGTCATTGACACTAGATTAAGTTAATCTAGACACCATTGCATGTGCGTTCATATTTTCAAACATTACACCGCACCTTTTTACAAAGGTCAAGGGTAATGATTTTCAAATTTGTACAACACAGGCTCGAGCTTGGGAACATTTATTGATACCGGTTATTACTTAGTACTAGTGCTGGGACTGGGGAGGTTCTCTCTTTTTGGAATGAATCTGAAACCAGTGAGTAAGGGTAGAGTATATAGATACCCTTGATCAGCATTTCTCAAACATCCAAGAGCAGCTGGGTCTCACTCTTGACCACCGGTTCTCACAAAGCATAGCATCAGTTTCGAGTCTTAATAACCGGGCTTCCCAAAAATCAGAGAACCAGTTCAAAGAACCTACCTTAAACTGTTGATTCTCTGCCAGTTCTTTCATGAAACCCACTTGATTCTTTGAAAATTTTCAAGACCTCAGAATTGGAGGTTCTTTATTGCACATAAATGTAAAAGACCCAAAACGAAAGGTTGTATTATTCTGATTTTTTGTTTAAAAAACTGGAATTGGAGGTTATTGTGAAAATCAAAAGAATCACCAAACACTTGTTCTTACCCTGGTTTCCAAGAGACCATTTGTTTTTGGTTCCAGCTAGTTTTATAAAAATTTTGAGGCGAACATGAGGTACCACTTTTACATAGCGATTCTTCAAATTCCTAGACCTCGGATTCAAGTGGTTTAAGGTTATTCATAAAGCTCCAGCAGAAGTTTTTTAGTGTATATGGATGGCACATTATCAGATGGAATCTGCTCTCCACTTGAAAAATGAAATGGTTGCTCTTGTGAGCATTTTGCTTTTTGAATCACCCTGCTTCTTCTTTTTTTGTGTTTCTCTTGTGATATCAAGCAAGTATCGCGAGACAAAATGGAAACAAAATAAATTCCAGTGCTTTGCATAGGGTAATACCCTTGGAGCGAGAGGAGGTTTCTCAAAAGAAGTACCCCTTGCCTCCCACATTGGGAAGGCACTTATTTTGGAAACAGCCCCACTCCTCTCATTGGGTATTAACCAAGACAACAGAAGTCCTATCTAGTTCCCAGTGACCACTTACATTCACTCAGCTTGAGTTCTGAAATTGTGTAAGCTTAGTACCAGTGTGGGTGAACAATTTTAAAACACTACTGAACTCAAATGTACTTGCCTTCACCTGTCCACAACGTGCTACTTACTTCCCTGAAGACCGGAACATGTGTAAAGAGGATCTGCAGCATTCCAGTAAGCAGTTGTATCAAGCAGCTGGTTGTTTCACAACTCAAAAGTAAGTGAACAGTATTAGTACAGATGGCTAGAAACACAAAACAATGTGGAATGTGCAGGCAAGTTTGGTGAAGGATGAGACTTGTTCACTTTGCCATCTGGAGATTTTTTGTCTCACAAAAAACCTCTGAAATTTGTACGTAAATTGTTTCATGAGAGGAATTTGACATCATTTCATCACTAATAAAAAAACATATGTCGGTGCGAGGTCAAGATCTAGACTTTGTTTCAAGAGGAGGCCGCTAGTTACACACTCCAATCTCAGGTCTGATTCTAGCAAGAGGTTAGTCACATGGTGTGATTCAAGTTTTGTACCTCTTCCAAAGTTGAACTTTCAGTCCAATTCTTGGGAACCAAGTGGAAGCACAGAACTAATCAACACTCATCTTATTTCTTTTGAACATTTGATTATGTAAATGGGTGAGAATAGTTCATGACTCTTTCAACACCAAGAGCACTACCAGAATGGTTATCGGGTTATAACTTGAACTTTATAAGCAGTTGGAATCCAATTTTGGATTGTATAGTCTTAAAAGGACATACCTCTCCAAAGGGCTACAACTTCTCATTGTAAAAACGTTGTAAGTGCTTTTAGAGCTTGACAACAAATTAATTCATCACTTCTCTCATTTATTTTTTCATGTACATACATGATTTTTCTTGTATGATGGCAAATTTTAAAGAGTGTTAAAGAATGAGAAAGAAATTGAAATGTCTCAAATAAAACAATTCACCTTCAGAATGTAACAAAATTCAATGATACAAATTTTCATGCATGTAAACATTGATTAAGTTACTACAACGAGTTGAAAAAAGTTTGTGAATGTAATGAATGGCAGTACATTGATGAAGCCAATTTCTCTCCTCCATTGATTCCAAGAAAACAAGTTGCACAACCACCAACCATAGGGATAAGAGTTGGCATGAAAATTGAATGGGATGAGAGAAAGATGAACTTTTTCACAATAGTAAAAAATTTGTCATGAAAAAAATTAATAGTTTTTTTCAAACATCAAAAGAGGCCTAGGAAGAATTAACAGAGTTTGAACACAAGATTCAATTACTAAGATGTATTTCTATGACAAACTTGTCACACTAAAATGAGGGAGGATGAAATGATAACAAACCATATTCATGTTTTTCAATCCTTACTAAAGTAATTGTCAATGGTTGAATCACTTGTCAATGATAAGGACAACATGATGACTTTAACAAGGAGTATGCCTACAAGTTATATAAGTCTTTCAATGGCTTTAAGAAGACAACTCAACAAGATAGGGTGCATTATTCAATACACAAATAGTACAATAAACTCATAAATTAATTTGTCAACGTTGGATGCAAGTAAGTATAAAGTCACAACAAAACTTATCATAATTAGTATAAATTGAATGCTTGTACTTGAATGATCAAAGATAATTTATAATCTTTCACTATCATGAATAAATTTTCAAATTTCAACTTATTACAATTAGCATTTTACTTACTTGTTTGAAATGCAAATAGTTGTGAAGTTCATAACATAAATTCATACCATAATTCTACCAAAAACAACTACTTATAAAACTTCATAACATACTTGTTCTAAAAATAGACTCTTGTGAAGAATCTAGGTTTTTGATTAGATTTGGTAGCTATATTGCTTATAGGAAATAAGGTTACATATATCAATGAACACATCAAGTTCAAGCATTTCAAAGAATTTGATGGGCCTAATTTTTTTGCAACATGATTGGGGAGAAGGAAGCTATGATGCCTCTATTGTAAAAAAGTTGGTCATGTACTACAAAAAGAAAGTTGAAAACACATTGTTGTTAAAAGAGATTTAAAAATGAATGCAATTAATACAAAAAAAAGTGTAATATGCTTTTGCTATTGTTTCCAAAACCAGAAAATTTATAATTATTGGTTTCTTGATATTAATGTAATAAAACACATGATATTTCATCGTATTTATTTCAAGTCACATGTACAAAAAGTTTTTTTAAATAATTTTTGTATCTTAATGACAATTCAAATCATAAAATAATGGATAAGGAAAATGTCTCAATTGTTTTTCCTAATGGATAGAAAAGAAATTTGTTTAATGTACTAGATGTCCCAATTTTGCAAGAAAAAATATTTTTAATTTTAAAAATATGTTGAATCTATCCAAAAAAACTTACCTAAACTTATCAAAAGAAATATGGAATTTCTTACTCCAAATTATCTAAACATTTAATTATTATGTGCAAGTTGGAAAATGATTTGTACAATTATCTAAGAATTTCAAATATGACAGATCAAAGTTCTAGCTAATGTTCACTAAAAGAAATCTTGTCATTTGTAACTAGTCAACAAATGACTATGTGTCCTCAATAGTTATATAAATGATTGCAATTACAAAAAATAACTTGATTTCCAACATGTAGGTAGTCATAGTCATATGTACAACTTAAATATGACTCACGAATGTGATAACATTGATGAACTTTCTTCATTATGTTCTTGTCAACCATTTTTCATTCATTCTATCTACAATTGGTTCATTAAATATTTAAAAAGATAACATGGAAATTCCAGATGTCATATATCCATAAAGGTGACAAAATTGATTAGATATTAATTGTATTATACATGGCATGGAATTATGTCTACAAAATGACTTTTGATTTAATAATGGGTACTTGTGAAGTCTATAGGATTTTGTGACATGGATTTGCATTATAATATTGCATGCTTATATGACAACTAAATGACACCAAAACATGACAATTTTACTTTCATCCTAATAACATAGGAAAGATTATTAAATGACTTGTTTCTATTTTGAAATGGATTAAGATAAGAGTCTTCAATTGGAAATTGATATAAATCCAGTAACATTGATTTCCTTGTGACAATTTGACAAAAAATCTACTTAATCCAATATACAATATTGATACTAGATCCTATTAATGGTTTTTAAAAAAAAGATTGACACTTCAAAAAATTATCTACTAGAATTTAAACAAGGTGACTAATGAACACAATCCAACAATGCAAAAATGTGTAAAATTCAAAATCATTCCATTTAGTACATATTCCAAATAAAATGCCAAAACATGAACCCAAAATTATCGTCTCAAAATTTGGCACATGCTAAAAAATGATCTTGGTTTCACAACTCAATGGCTCGTATTAAAGAGAAAATATTTGGTGGTGGAGGGAGTGCGATTGGAACATTTAAACCACCTTTTTTGAACTTGTCATAATGAACACATCTTCTATGCCAAACACTTCTCTCCTAGAACGAGCCTCCTTCCTCAACACAACCTTCCAACCTGGCCTTTTAATGTCATTAAAAAAAAAACACTTGGGTTACTTGAGAAGGGAAAATAAATGGGTGAGACATGATTGGCAACTTGTGGCAGAAGTTAATTGTGAGGAATCCAACTTCATCTTGAACATAAATTGGATTACCTTGATTATCTTCTCGTTTCACCCATTCACACCTAAAAAGGTTGATAGGGGTATGCACTAGACCATAGTCCAGTCTAAAAATATCTTTCAAATTGCCAACATAATGCATAGCAACATTTGTCACATCATTAGTTGGTTGGTCAAATATTGAAGCAATCCCACTATCAAAGGTTTGTAACAATTCACTTTTTTGCAACCCTAAAATGGTTTTGATATGCTTTGATGCGAGTGAACTGAATAGCTAATTGAAAGGGTCTACAACATAAATGCACCCTATCTATATTTTTAGGGGTTCTCGGATCAATCAACACCCCATGCACAACATCTTTCATCCACTCAATGAAAGAGGGCATGTTAGGGTTAGAAACTTGTTCCGATTTCCACTTCCTACACTAGTAACAAAGTCCATATATTAATAGGTCATCATATGGTATTTCAAGAAATTGAAATGTTGAAAAAACATTTGAACACTAGATAAAAATCAAATCATGTTCAAGCTTTAAAAAAAAGGTTTGTAGCCTCATATTTACTCCATCAAAGGTGTCATAATCGATATGTTGGTTAGTACACATTGGTGGGCTAGGTCCCTTAAGGTTGGACTCATCACAAATTTGGTCCCAACACCTTCTACCACCTCACCAACATCACCTTCTTTGTCATCCACATCCCATACACGTCGTTGCACAACTTCAAAACTTTGCAAATATTCAGTGACAAAACCAAGGCATTCATCACAAATGTAACCCTCGGCCATGGATGCCTCGAGTCTTGCCATATTCGATCCGCACATGTCTTCAATGTTCTCATGTACCATTCCATTGGGTACATCCACCTACTAGCAACAAGTCCACATAAATCCATTTCATCAACAAGATGATATAATAGATGTGTCATAATATCAAAAAATGAAGGAGGGAAATGCATCTCCACCAAAGCTAGGGTGATTACAACTTCAATATGAAGTGATTCAAACTCACTTGGATTCCAAATCTTGGGGCATATCCTCTTAAATTTTTGGAAACTTTCATCACTTCCATGCAAGGTCCTGGCATTAAAAGTCCTCTCAATGCAAGTGGTAATATTTGTTACATTTGAACATGGTAATCATGGGACTTTAACCCCCCCAAAAAATTTCCTCTTGATGTATTTTGCCATATTTGAAACATATCCCAATGGGGTTTTCAATTTTTGAGTGGTTGTGGCAAAAGAATCAAACTCAATCATGCTCAAAATAAATCCAACAACAGGTTTCAACATCTTCCCACCTCTTCTTGGGTTTGCTATTTAACCACAATTGTGTCTAATGCTTATTTGCCGCAAGTCATGTCAAACTTTCACATCATCCTTTCTCTAGTCCTTGTTTTCAAAATGTTATTGGCAAATTTTTGCTCACAATGCATAACGTCCAATGTATTCCAAATCAAAAGGTCCTATGGTAATCAAACAAAATACCCACACAACTATTAATTTAGCTACCTTAAACTAATGCACAATCTTTTTTGCAAGTGGTAATATCTACTACATTTGTGTCTTTGTTGTGTTTGATAAATGCCAATGTTTGGGACAATCAATAACTAGTCTATAACTAAAACTAGCACATATGCATTTAGAAAACCATGAATTGACTGTCTTATGACTAGCATTAAGGCTACTTGGATAGAAAATGACTCATTTTTACTAACATACTACTATGTTTGGATTTGATTCATCCTTAATGTTTGTTTTCATTTTAATCTAATGGACGATTTCTAGGGCCCAAATGTCCAACAAAATTGGTGCATATCATGTTTCACAAAAGAGACCAAAATCCAAAACAACAAAGGTTGTGCATCAATTTAAACAATTCATGTCTTGTGATTCTCAAAATCAAGGAAGTTACAATTTGTTTATTACTTGACCTAATTTTAAAAGATCTAGTTCCAATTGTGCTTATGTACCAATACGGAAGATCATATAATGTAGACCATCGCTTCACACCATGTTGTTTTGAAGGGTCCCCAGTACCACCTTCCTTGTTGCCAACATTTTTCCAAGCTTGGTATCCATGTCAACTCAATTTTTTTGTGCAATGACAACCTTAGGTTTCATGCGTGTCTCCAACTGCCTAGTAAAATTATCCTTCATTCCTTCATATCTATATAGGTGCCCATTTGGCCACCATCTTTGTGTATGTGTATAAACCATCTTCCTTAATTTAATAGAATGTTCCCCCCTAAAGTCTAGGCCACATATGGGACATGCAACAAATCCTTGGTGTGCAACCCTAGTAATTACATCATATCCAAGAAAATCATGGATTGTCCATAACACAATACCCCTTAAAGAAAATGACTTGGAGCCCAAGGGTTTCTACAGATTACAAGCAGCAACTCCAAGCCATAGTTCTTGAAGCTCTTCGATTAAAGGTTGCATTAAATCCTTCACTGGAATCGGCAATGCAAGTAGAATGAAAAACTTTTTGGTTGTCAACCAAGGAGGTATGTTGTAATTCAACAACATCACAGGCCAAGTGGACCATGTGGTCCGTTGTAATTTAAATGGGTTCACACCATCAATAGTTAAAGCAAGATGGACATTTCTAGGATCTGAAACAAAATTTGGAAATTTTTCATGAACATGTTTCCAAAATTTTGAATCACATTTGTGTTTCACTAAACCATTAGGACTATATTTTGTGAATGCCACTCCATTAACTCAAAAAGAGCTAGTGTCTTATACATTCTTTGAAGTCTACGAATTATTGGAAAATGACGCAACACTTTCACTTGCAACGACTTGTTTGATTCATCCTTATAATGCGGCCCATCACATTTAGGACAACGAATATCATCACTATGCTCCCCTCTAAATAAAATACACCCTTTGGCACATGTGTGAATCACCTTGTAATTTAAGCCAAGTTTTTGTGTCAATGTTTTGGTAGCATAATAGCTACCCATTAAACAATTGAGTTTGAGTAGTAAATGTTGATGAAGGAGTGCAAAAAACTCATCTACAAATTTGTTTGTGACCCTATGCACTGTGCATAGATTCACAAGTATGGTTGCTCTTAGTTTGGTGCACTTTGTGCTTGCATATAACTCTTTCATTGCATCCTTTAGCACCATTGGGTCAAAATTGTGTGGCTCAACTCCATCCAATTCAATTGTATCACCCACAACGTATTGTTGGCCTTCCAAAAACTCATCCACTTCATGATCCCCATCAGCACCACTAAAGTTAACTTTATTCTTTCTAGGCTCTCCTAACCCATCAGCAATTTGTCAAGCTTCTTCAACAATCTAAGCAACTCTATCTTCCAATGTGACTAGCTCATCTTGTCATTGGAATGCATTAGCTACCATGGCTTGCATATCTATCCCTGAATCAAGTCCTTAGGTAGGCTTTTGAATAGGTTTTCTAAAATCCTCCCCCCACTCTTCATCTAATGAATTTCTATCAGTCGGGCCTTTCCAAATTCTGAAAGGGATCCCTTCCATTCAATAATAGATGTAGCTTAATAGTATGTAAAGGGCATACAAATTGTCCTTTGCATTTGTTACAAGGACAATGAAGTGAAGCTAGCCCATATAGTATGGCCCTCTTTTGCTCCCTTTTCCACAACCTATTATCCTTATGTTTATGCCTTGATAAATGCCAAAGTAACAATCTTCAAAGATCCATACTTGACATGGTCAATAACTCAACCTTGCAAGCAAAGCCCATAACCACATGTGTCATCTAACAACCCATATATATCTCATTCTTCTTCTTGCCCTTCTGGCATGTAGAATTTTGAATCAACAAAAATATTTAATTATAGACCCAATATTTGAAGTTTTTTCTCTCCAATCAAGGTATGAACTTGAATGTTTTACCTTATTTCATCTGATCACTTCAAAGCAAAAAAATTCAATAGTTACAAGTTCATGGTACTCTTTTGATCAAATGCATCAAAATCGTACATTAAAGCCCATTGTGCTTCTCTGATATCTTCTAAAACTTTTCTGTCAAATTGTCATACACAACACCATTCCAAACAGAACCCATATTTTGAACTTGTGTCAACCAAGTCTTTCTAGGCTTTTTTACATGAATGCAAAGCAAATAGACAAGTAGTTCGATCCTCCATCGACAAAATAGAACAAATTTGAGGTCAAATGTGGTTCAAGACCATGGTATTTGGGAAAATTGGAAAGAAGTCTCCCATAGCCACTCAGTAGTGTTTAAAATATAATATAAAGTTTTCAATTACAACTACACTTAATTGCAAATCAATGTGTATAAGTTTTTTTGCTGATCACATGAAATCACCTATAACCAACTAGTTATTGGTTATTGCCATAGCCTATATCAATGTCAAGAAAGACTATACATAAAGTAAGTTGTAACAATTGAAGATAATTATGTCATAAAAAAGGAGACCTTAAGCTTAGTGTTTTCGCTTCAAACCACAATCAACCAAAATTCATGACCTTTTTGGCAAAAATTCTTGGATTTAGATAGGGGTTCATTTTTTTGATAGAAAAAGAGTAACTTGCAAGTGATCATCTCAAGGTGGAAACATTTGGCCTTAGTAAGACCACTAAATTATGCCATCATCACTACTTCACTATTAATTTTTGATACTCTTGGCAAGCGACAACAACTTATAACAATAACCTAGCTATGTAGCCCAACTATTAGCCACTAAAGTAACATAATGTCTTTTGTATAATTTACCAATAGATAATATTAGAAACTTTATCCAGACAGCCTACATAAGATATTGGATCTTTTTTGAAAATGTACCTTGTTCCACCACAATCATCATTCATCTATTATTGTTGAAGGAGAGTCACATGCACCTTTGTCAAAGTGTTTCAATTTCCCCCAAGCACAAAGAAGAAAAACTTTTGCCATGCACCTTTGATGCCAACTTAACTCCATTAAAAAAGGTGATTGTTAAGGAAGGAAAGTGGTTGCAAAGGTTGGTAGTTTTGCTTCCGGAAGCAATAGACCCCACATCAAATCAATCCACATTGGACTGCCATTAGAAAGAAGTAGGCTAGGAGTTAATAAACTTGAAGTTGTAAGCATTTGCAAGACCTCACAAAAGAAACCTGTACATAATTGAATTTCAACAACCACAACAATCTTAAAGTTTCAAGATAATATGCTTAAGGAGGAAACCAAGAATCATGAAGAAGAAACTGCACAACCAATCCATCAAGGTATACAAGCCCCCATAGTGCTAATGAAGCCATGTAACCACCAAATTTGCAATCCTACTATTGTTGTTTTTACTACTCCTTCCTTAGCTTTGTAGTAGATGGGAGAGTTGGAAGGTAAGAGTTATTCAATGATAGAGAAGACCATAATGAGAATGGAATGACAAATTTTCAATCTTCGTGTGATAGGTGTAGGAGATCATCAAGTGGAAGAACATTGAATAAGAAGATGGTCATCAAAATCATGTTCACAACTAAGGTGACATTCATAAGAACTAGCAAAATCCCATTTCGCATTGAATAAAAGCAAGTGCTTAGTGCAAGGAGGTTCCCTAGGAGCGAATGCAAAAAAACAAATAGAAGCAAACTTTCTTTTAAGCTTGAAAAGTTTAGAGACAAGTTCAACTTCAAGGAAAATTCCCAACTAGTCCTTCCTCCACATGTGCAGGACATCACACATCATCAATGTCAAAAGCTCTAGTCTTCCTGAGTAATGGAACCAAGACATAAATTTTGTCTTGCTCAAGACAAAAAAAAATTGATGTGGAAAAAAAAACTAGTTAAAAATATGTTGAAGCTGCATTGCAAACCAATAAGGCTTAGAATGAAAACAACTGAAAATAGGGGCCATTCAAAACAAAAAACAAGAGTAGCATTCGTTGGGCCAAGTTTGCAAATACCGGTTCCACCCCTATAAAGTTCTTGCTATGTCTCCTCCCCTATGTCTACTAATTTGCCATTCTCATGTACTATTGATCCATTTTGTCCAGAAATCTTGCATTTTCTTTCTACAAATCAAATGACCATTAATATATTAAACTCACTTCTTCTTTTATGTCCTTTATCACTAATGTGTCCCTCACATTTGCATTGACATCAACATTGGCATTGGCATCGATTTAATTGTTATTGGGGCCATAACTTCAAATTTTCAACTGCTTGTGTGAATCATTTCAAGTTTGGATACAAATTTCTTTCAAGATACTTGTTTTGGAAATACCTTGTAGATCCATCGTGAATAACAATTCATTGCAATATGGAGATGGAAAGGTGGGACTTGTAAAGCCAATGGGTGTTACTTGCTAGCTACCTATCTATTACTTCTTATCTCTTTGTGAGCTAGGAAAAGATAGGCAATGCTTGAAGACTTGGGAGTTGCATGGAGCGCGAGCAAGTTACACGATGAGCAAAAGATTACTTTGTGGCCCATTAACCTTAGTTCCAAACTAACAACATACATTTGACAAGAAAGACACCAAATTCAAGGGGGGAAAAGGAGAAGGATTCTAGACACGAGAGGACATACCTTTTAACAATGTAGATAAAAAGGTGAATTTGAGTTGCAACGTAGAGAAATCATTTTCACCTCCAAAGTTGGTCAAACATTCTTTGAGTAGCATGACCTTGTAAATATCATAGTGGTGCAAGTAGAGGATGTAACAATCTTGCACCAATCGATTAGGGCAAACTTATTTTCATTAGACATGGATGAATGTCATTATGCTATTCTACGTCCATGAGTTTAGGTGATATGGGCGAGAGAGGTCTTGTTGGTTGTTTTCCTTGATCATTTGTGTTATGTCAAGAATTGCAAATAACTTTCTGTGAAGCACACAACTTGTGAAAGGATGTAGGAGTTAGACTCTAGAGCTTCTTCTATTGTGCCTATTGCAAATGAGAAGTGCAAATACGAATGAAATAAGGACACACATGTTGTGTCACATTTTTTTTGTGATAGCTGCTTAAAGACACAATAGAAGACCTATGAGCATTTTTTTTTTCACTTTAACTTTTGGCATGCATTGTTTGAATTTCCCTCTCTTTTGATGGCATTTAGAGTTCATTGCAATATGTGTTGAAATGAGTTGTTGTAAACCTATTGTGAAAGTTCTACTTCACATGTGTTTTTTTACGATCTTCTAATTTTTTTTTCAATAGCATTTTGTTTTTCTATTTTAAGATCAATTATGGTTGAACGACCGTGAAGCATAGGCAAGCATTGTTGGTAGTGGAGCAAAAGCAAAAGCTATGTTCATTCCTGCTTAAACCCAACTTGCCATTGCGACAAAACTCAAGGTTAGCTAGTGTTCATAGTTGCCCCATTCCTCATATTGTTGACGATGGATGACAACATGGATGATGAAGATTCTATGGAAACAAAAACCAACGATGATGAATATGCACCAGGTGCAAGCCTTTTACTTACCTTCATGTGCCCTAAGTATGTGAGTTAAATGTTGCAACTATAGTAGTAGCTGCTAATCGTTACTACTGCTTTTTCTTCCTCGTCTGACCATGCAACAATTTGGCAGAATTGCATCTTCTTCATCTAATCATGCAGCAACTTGGTGGAGCTGCATCATCCTTGTTGATCATGTAGTAGCTTGGCAGAGCTGCATTTTCTTCGTCTGATCATGTAACAACTTAGCAAAGCTGCATCCATTAATTGTCAGTTTTTGATTCATGTACAACTTGAATGTCTTTGGGATTAACCACTCTCAAAAATCCCAACTACCTTAAATTGTTGTTTGCTTAATATCTTTCATTGATGTCATTTATAGAGTTTGTGCATGGAAATCAAACTACAAAAGATAATTTCTAGAAGGTAATTACTTAAATGCAACACGATGGGAATGATTCAATTGAAGTACCTTTAAATTGACATATGTTTAGGATTTCTATCTATGAAACAATTGGTGCAAATGTAACAACAATTATTGATTGCTACCATTACTTATTTTTCTTCATCTAATCATGCAGTAGCTTGATGGAGTTGCATCCACTAATTCTCAAGTCTTGGTTCATGTATAAATTGACTATAGGCAAGTTAGACATGGCAGGATGATGTAGGAGTTGACTGATCTAAAGTGGAATTAGACATAGTGGACTTACCCTAACTATTCCAATTATTTGTTAGAGTAGCAACTTGAGTTGTTGTTCATGTCATGCATAAAAATGTTGTTTTTTCCAATAACTTTAGTAGTTATCATCTTCATCATCATGCTATTTCTCGATGCCTTTCGATGATCTTATGGGTATCTTGGGATGGGGGGTGTTTTCTGTGGGTATTGGGATATAAAAAGGGAATGGAAACAACATGGAATCTTTAAATGACGCAAATGAATCTGTTGTTGGTTCATCTGTAACTAAGGTGAAAGGCAAATACAAATTGCCAAAGATCCCAATAAAACTACTTGTCCAAGTTGTTGCCCAAGTATGTGTTAGCTCTCCAGTGAAGTTATTGCCAACTCAAGCCAATCCTATTCAATGGTAGTGGTAGCCACCACCTAGGTGGATGCAACAAGGATGGATGTCGCCCCCACCATGGGGCTTACCACCACAACAATACACTGGACCCTAGGTATAGGTGCCTGCAGTAAGTACATCAACCCAATTTGTGGTTCCATCTTTTACACCACTTCTGAGTGCGACATTAGTAGTTGGTGAAATAAAGTTGGAAAGTGTAGCCCATGTAGCTCAAAGAATAGAAAAAAAGAATAAAGATGCCACAACAGAAGCACAAATTACTATGGGGCAAAAACTCACAAAATTCGAGTGAAACCAAAGGGTCATATAGTTGGAGGAAATGAAGAGAAGAATGCTTGGGATGATACAATAAGAACACTAATCCCTAAGATTTTTTATATTAGTGCCATAGAATGGGATCACCACAAACCTGAATCATTGGACAAATTGAGGGCAAGTTTTGATGCCAATTTTGAGTACGTGGGCAATAGAGCTTTCGGTGGTGGGCTTCAAAAATGTTGTGAAAAGGTGGTTGAAAACATAAAGATGTAGGTTGAAGGTTAAGTTCTAGGTGGGGATGAAGGAATGTCTTGTGAACATTGATTCAAGTTAGTGGGAGAAATTAAAATAGTATTGGATGCGACAAGAAACATAGAGGAAGGCTAAACAAATGTCACATGCTAAGGCCAAAAAGAAGAATATGACAAATGTGGGGTGAATGGGGAGAGCCAAGAAAGAGGCGGCATTGATAACAATTCATCTGCAAACTTTTTCCTTTCATTTTGATGGTTCAATAAAGTGCAAATGTTTTGGCTACCCTAGAATTCATCACCTTAATGTGTTGATGTACCTTATTTTTTTGTTGTAGAAGAAAAAATGGGAACGTAGCCTTGGTCTAACAAAGATTGCAAAATAGCTTCAAAGATCATAGCAAACTTGTCCAACATTTGTAAGACGTGAAATGTTTGTATTATTTTTTATCCAATTGGCATTTCTTGTTCCATTGAAAATAAAATTGTTGTTCCATTGAATTCTATTGATATAAAATGAAAATTTTTATTATAAGGGTTGTCTAGCAAAGTGTCAACTCGGATGACAACATTTGAAATCAAACAAAACGAGTCGGATGCAAAGTTTGCTACAATGTTAGATAGTCAAAATGTCCACACACATGCATTAGTTGACATTAAGACCGTGTTTGCACAATTTTTAGGATCACAAAAAGGCTTTGTGAAGGGTGATCACCTAGAGCCCAAACCTTCTTTTGAATAGCAACAACAACAATTTCCAAAAGAGATACCTATTCATGCCTCTTCAACACCCATGGACATTTTTACAATAGGTAGTGAGAATGGCAAATTTGATGGTCATTCTTTAGGCAAGCTAACTTCAGATTGTACAGATCGAACACATTCCCAACAGATAATTACATCATAAGTTCCAAAGTCTATTGGATAGCCAATAAGGGATATGCCAATATCAAATGGACCTCCAAGCACTAAGGGTGTGGATTGCATTATTAAATAGTCTAGATCATCCCCTTTATCACAAAAATTGTTTACGAGGAAATCTCCATCAAAACGTAATGCGGTTGAACTTTTGACTAATCAACCTATAGATCAAGTAAATTGCTTTGAATTTTTTCATGTTGGAATTTTTTTGTACAATTGTTGTTAATTTAGTCACAGACCTAGATAGAAGGGAAGGAATTAAGAAGGCAAATGATTACACCTACGGGAAGCCAGAAAGAAAGGGCAAATGTGGCGTTGAACAAGGAAAAGAATGCAATGGAAGTAAGGGTATCTTATTTGTACTTTGGATTGATATTTTTCAATTTCATCTTGTGTTTGATGTTGTACAACCATATTCACATTGGGCTAACTTTAGTATAAATATACAATTGTGAAATGTTTGAACCCTTAATTAATTTGTAAGTTTTAACTTGATGATTGGTGATTATAGTTTTGAAATGGACAAACTATGGCATTGTTCAATCCAAAGAACCAAAAGTAGAAGGTGGCATTTGGAAAATCAACGGTCGTTGGGGGGGTGATAAATATCATCACTAAGATATTCCAAACTTTCATTTCAAAATGGATGTTTCAATTGTGTATTACCCTAATGTTCCACTCATAGGTACATGAACTAGTTGATCAATATAAACTAAATGATGCATGTCATTGACAGTTGTACTTTGTGGAATTGGAGATACATGAAAAAGGAAAATTAGGTTTTGTTTGAAAATGTTCATCATTCTTTTTTCTTTGAGACTTGTGATATTTATGATGTTCAAAACTTATAGTTGCTATGAGGTACAAAATTGTGCGTTGATCCAATTTTGGATAGTTTTTTGTTTGAGACAATAGTGGACTTTCAAGACAGAAGGTTTTGTTTTTGTAATTTGAACCCAAAAGTTCAATCAGTAAATCAATAAATCAATGAATGCCACATGTAATAGAACTATTGTTCAATGACTAATATTTCATACATAATTTCCATTTTCAAAATAACACAAAGAATACAATGTCGCCATGTGTACAATGCCAATGCATGCATGTGTTTGAATTAAATCATGCCACATGTGATTCTAAATGTGGGCCACATCATTATTTAATTTGATCACACCAGTAATGAATGACTTCATAATGACTAATATATGACTCACTTCATCCACTTAGAAAGTGCCACATGTATATTGTTAACATTCTATTATTTAGTAAATAACTGAAAAATCACTAATAAGTGGCTAAGTTCTTCTTCCTTGATATAATGTAACATATACGATGCAACCATATGTATGAATGGAATTGTCGAATGTGGCCTAATTATAATGTGCCACGTGGCAATGATGAATTTGTACATGTTTACAACTTCTTGAGTATTCAAAGTCATACAACAATCATTTTTTACTATGACATGTGGCATCTTAACTATACTAGTGGACCCTACATATGTATGGCCCATAGAACATGTAAAATCCATGTCAACAAATGCTAGCATAAGAGGTTATGCTTACGTGGCAAAGTTTGTCCTATATGATTGTCAATATGTTCGATATGGCTAATGGATGTAAATTGCCATGTCAAACATTAAATGACTAATTGTCAGAAACAACTTGTCCAATTTGACTATGTTGGGTAATAGTCATTTGAATCCTTGATGAATATGGTGGCAATTTAAATACAAATTTATTGCTAAAATTTTTGCTAGGAAGAAGAATTCAAACATTTAAAAATGACAATAAAGATGGATACAAGTCTATTGGTCACTTCATTGAATTTTTTCAAGATAATGGCATTGTAATATAATATTTTATAAAATATACCCCACAAAAAAATGGTGCTTTAAAATAGAAAAATAGAACCTTTTTTTTTTAAAATCACACATTTACACTCACTTGAATGAAAACCTTCATCCATATATTTTTTGTGAACTCACATGATTGGAAATTTTCATATGGAATTCAAATGATATAATTAATTCATATTCAATATATGAGTAAGTAATTTATCAAGTTTGGCAATTGTTTAACTGGATTTTGAATTATATTTGCAGTTTGTAATATATATTGATATGATATTATATTTTAACAAAATTTTATACCTTTTAATAATTTAATATTAATTTAAGAATATATATTTTTAACAATTTTATTCTTTGGGGTTTGAATTAACTTATTATGAATATAATTTATGAAAAACCTTTTTAATACTGGCTTGGTGGAAATTCAAACACACAAAATTTTGACAAGCAATATTTGTGAGAACATTTTTTGTTTATTTTAATGTGTTTTCACCCATGAACAACTTGTAATCCATTGAAGATATACATTTGCAATTGTTGGCAAATAATTGTACAAATTTCACTAATAGGCTCAAGTCTTTGCACCTTAATGGTCCACATTGAAGTTCACAAATGGGTTCTATCCCTTTTTATGTTCGTCCAATTAAAAAATATTACTGTATAAGGGGAAAACATGAAACAAAAGGTTCTTTAAAAAATTTAATTCAATAGTAGTTATTGTACCATCAACATAAATATCAATAGTGTTAAGTATTAATTGTTGACTTGATGAGAAATATGAAAAAAAAATTGTAAACCAAATTTCAAACATCAAACTTAAGGTTTCACCATTTTGATTTGGGGATGGAGTATGAAAAGGAGGGATCTTATCAATCAATGTTATTCAACAAAAATATATTGAATCCAAGCATGGCATAACTATAAAATACATACATGTAATCTATTAAACCAATGGAGGCTTGGATAAAACTAAATAATGACCATTCAAGTCAATCTAAGAAGGAAAATAAAAGTATTATGAACATACCTTACCAAAATGTTGTTGACAACTTGGGGCATTCAATGGCCAACATTTGGTTGACATAACATTTGTATTAAGTTTGGTTGCTCAATATTTACCATTTGTTCTAATGAAAAACATTGGCCTTTGCAATCAAAAGAATATTAAGATATTTGACAATAACAAAAAGAAATTAAATAAATATACTAGTAAAAAAATTAAATTTTGGCGTTGCAAGGTTATTTTGGTGTTAATTAAGTAGGAGACGTTGATAGAAATAGGTCCACGTATTAGGATATTGTTATTTCCTTACTAACAAAATCATAAGTTGGGCAAATCATAAGAAACAAAGGACAATGGTGGTGAAAGCATGGTTAGGCATTTCAAAAGTGGCATTTGATAGTCCATATTCTAACTTTAACATTTTTTTTACAATTTTAACAATTATCAAACCATAAATCCTATAATTATCCCCTATGCTTTTAAACATAAATATTAATAAGCAAACCTATGAATATCCCTAAACATGTGATTGATTAAAAAATCCATACAACGGATTAAATTTTTTAATGTGAAATGGACTCTCAAGGATAAAAATTTACAACAATCACATCATTTAAAACTTATATATATATTAGGAAAGTTTGAATGCACATGACTAATAAATTCTTCATTTGATGATGCTTTATTTTTTAAAAAAAAAATTGACACTACTTTGACATATTTTTTGAGTTCACATTTTCATTTTTTATGTGACAAACATAGTGTTGTCATTTCAAAAGTCCATTACGAGTCCATAATCTTCTTATAATTCATTCAAAAAATTTATGATAATTCCCATTCAAGTTTATGACAATATGAATAATTAAAAAATTGACAATGTTAATTTTGAATATGGCTTCAAATTTTATGTTTGTATGTAATCCAAAAAAATTACAAATGTGACAATCCACATTGTCCACCTATTCATGCTTTCACCCTAGTCTTGTTTAACATACAATCAAAATACATAGCATTGTTTTGAATTTTTTGGTGTGTTAGCACGTTAAGGTGGACTGAAAAAAACATTTCAAAATCCATTTATAAAGTTCATAACTTGTGTATTCTAATGTATTTCAAGCTTGAATTGGTTTGGTTTTCAAATGTGTCCAAAGGGCTCAAATGAATATAATGAGCCAATGTGTTTATTTTGCATTTAGGATTATTATCCTTTTTGGGGTCCTTTTTCCCAAAAACCATGTTTTCCTAAAGAGGAAATTTCAAATGAATTGTTTTGAAACTTTTTATATATTGTATTTATAATTGCCCCAATATATCCTTTTTTTTACAATCAAATTTGGAAAAATAAGTCTTTCTGAAAATGCATAAATTTTGCCAAAGTTTGTGTTTTGTCTTGAAAATTTTCCATAATTTCAAATCACACCAAAACATGTTAACACTTTCAAGTTTAATTTTTTATGTTATAAGCTACAATTTTCCTTTAAACAACACATACATTACATCACATTTCCATGTTGAAAAGGACACATGAACTTTTTTTAAACCTTAATTTTGATAAACACAAAATTGAAAAAATATAAAACTTTTAGTGATTTTTAAATGTTTCTAATAGTACCCTATTACTATAAAAAAATTGAGGATGAAATAAAGTGTATTATGAAAATTAAGGGGCCTTTTATGAAAGTAATTTCATTGAATGAAGATGTTAAACATCCTTTATTCAAACCAAACTTTGATATTGGAATTTTATTTAATTCATTTTAGATTTTTCAATATCAACATTTTTCAATAAGCACAACTTTCCATGATTCACATGCAATTAAAATGGCACCACATAGACATATGTAACAAGAATTGCAGAAAAGTTGATGTTTTAACATCAATTTTGCTTTGTTTGAGCTCATCCGCACCCCAAAATAAGTTAAATTTTTTTTCCATATCCAATTTTGAACCACCATAATTAATTCCTTTCTAAACACTTTTATTAAATATTAGTTTTGAAAATAATCAATCTTGATGTCAAAATGCATTTTTCCATTTTGAAAATTTCCAAATGATTTGATATTTTCATAAATTAGATTTTTTTTCTTGAATTTTTTACCTTAAGTGTGATCTCCCAAAGTTTAAAAAACATTGTACAACCACATTGTGAAATGAAAAGTCAGTTATCAATTAAAATGAACTTGTACAATGCATATTAAGTTCAATTAAAATCGACCATTCATCATTTTGTTGTGTCTTTTCATTTTTAAAAGCTTTATAGGCTAACTTCCCATAAATATATCCTTTTTTCATGATATTCAATAAAAATTTTAAATTCTATGGAACAATGATTAAAATAATGTCACAATGATGGTCCATGTAGTCCATTATAGTTTACAACTATGTCTTTAAAAAAATAAAAATGGAAAGGTTATTTGCAAGCTTGGGCCAAGAATAAGAAAGCTTTACATCAATTTACTCAAATAATCAAAATGCAATAGTTGGATAACCAAAACTTCTAAATGTCATTCAAGAAACAAACATATTAACATTCAAGTTCATTTCATCATAAAACAAGTGCAAGCAAAAAAGTCAAGGTCATTGAATACTCTAGTACCAAAACATGATCTTATAAAAGGTTTATAACTAAGGAGAAGCATGAACATCATTTGAAGTTTATGGGAATAACAAACCAAGAACTTGATTTGGAAGATATTGATACTTAACAATAGTTTTCTTGGTGCCTAAAAATATCCAAAAGGCTATGGAAGAAATAAAGGTGCCAAAAGTCGTAAAGAAAACAAGTGGGGGAAAAGGGAAATGTAGCCAAGGTTTTTTTAAATTTCATACATGGGTAGCCATTACATGATAATATTGATAGGTTCAATCACCACATTTAAATTCATGTCATGCAAATACATTCACCACTTTGTGAATATTTCATGATAGGGATGGGGTTTATTAACCATTCTATGATTCACATGTGCAAATATCCATTAGTTGCCAAAACATTTAACTCTTTGCAATGCCAAAACTTTTAATATTTTGCACTACCATAAACTCAACATTTTGAAAAGTTGAGTTGTTTGAACTTTGTGCTTATGCCATGTGAAATTTAAAACCAAGGCCTAAATTTTTAAAACTTTTACATCTAATATTCTATAATAATTTAGATGTGTGAACATTTAAAGATGTAATGTGGACATTCAATATAGCTTGAATTAGGTGGAGATTACTCTTATAATATGCATTATAGGCTACAACATTTTCTATTTACATAATTTTTTACAATGAAACTTGCTAGGACTTTTGCCATGTTGATATTACATTTGTTTTCTTATAACCATGATTTGTTATTTTAATACAAAAGCCATCACCACCTACATTTGAAAATGATAAAATCACTACAACCAAAATGATCTAAAGATCAATTCACTACTTTTACCATTCATGTTTGAAAGAAAAGAAAATCAGGTTTAACAAAAATGTTTTCACTTTTCCATACAAAGAGCCACTCATTGAAATGTCAAAATTTTTAAGAAAAACCCTAATACATAACTACTTGCACCTCGATCTTGGAGCAATTAAATTTATATCATGTTGAATTGCAAGCATGGTAGCATACAAAAAATACATGATTTAGTCAATTCAAGTCCCATATTTTTTTCTTAAAATTTAAATTACATGCATACACAAAAAACATAATTAGTTCAAATGACAAGTAACACGTATTCAATTAATTTTGAACTTTTGAAAAGTCCAAAAATGACTTTAAATAATTTGGATAGTTCAAACAAGTTTTCAAATTGCAAATTGAACCTAGTTGTCCATAAGCTAATTGCATTAAAAAATTAGTAGTGGTCATAAACAACACATAAGAAAGGATGAAGGGTAATTTGAATATTGTATACATCACATACAAGAATTCAATTAATACTTGTTGGTCATAGTTGATGAATATTGAAAGTGAAATCTCAAAAGGTTAAAAACAAAAAATATAAACCAAAAAGGATTTAAGGACCTTAAATTTAATTTTCAAAATATTAGTAAAGTAGCATCAAAGTTCCATCATTTAAAAAAAAATTACATTGTGTCATTTGAATTTAAAATTAGGAAAATTCTTGGATTACAAGTTTCCAAAGCTTAAGGAATTCATCTTGCTTACTAGCATAGTATTAGAACAATTAAGATATTTGTGATTCTCCAATAATTAGATAGGCAACTACATCAACCCCATCTTGAAATATAAATTTGACAAAAAATTATCATTTTCTACCCTTTAGAGCTACAAAGATTGTCACATAGTTTGTAAACAATAATCCAACCAACTACAAACAAAGCTCAATAATTGAATTTGATAAGTAGACATAATTCAAAGGTGAACCATTGAAACAAATGAAATTAATTTTTTAAAGGTGATAGGGTAAATAGTTCATACTTAAAGGAGGTTAAGTAATTATGAAATTCCATTATCATTGTCCTCATATTGCATGAACAAAAAATAATTTGATGAAAAAAAAGTCAAACAACACTTAGAATATTTGACAATGATTTCATAATGGATGCCAACTATCCTCACCAATGGCAATTTAACCAACGCTAGCCACAAATGGGAAGCAAGGTCCAACCATTGGACCTTATTATTTGGCAACATATGTCCTCTAAAAGACTCAATGAAGATACTAGTACATTTGAAATTCAAAGGGCCTTGCTTAGTTAATTATCAATGAGCAATGAACTTTGGTCATCCTTCCCAACATAGGGTAGTCTATACACACATTCAAATCCTTGAGATAATGATAACTTCATGGAGTGAGTCGACCCAAAGTTTTGGAGTATTGTTCGTGTTCCCAAATGAAAACAAATTGAACCACAAATATTTGTGGCATTAGCAAAAGAAGAACTTGCATAACATCTTTTATGAACATACAAGACCAAATTGCAATATAATTTTTTTTAAATGCTAGAAAAAAGAAATGTTGTGCACTCTAGCTCTTGCTTCAATTTTGTTGATGCCAATTTTGCTCCCCTTCACCTATTGATTCCCTTGGAAAGTTTGATACTTCGTGGAAAGTAACTCATGACATCATTCATGTTAACAATTAATAATTTTTTGAGGGCATTAAAACATGAACAAAAACACATGTAAATGTTTATCAGTGGAGATAAATGTAAATAAGCAACATATAAAAACCAAGAGATATTAGTCCAATGAACCATAAAAATTGGAATAAAATTCAAAACAATAAAGTATAATTTGCTCTTACTTTGGATTTTACAACATAATACATAATGAAGAACTCCATGTAGAAAAATTACAAGATTCTAACAATGTATTCATTTTGAAAACATAAAACTTCCAAATTTAAGTAGTGGGTATGTCAAAGGTGGATTTAAAAAGAGAAAATGCACCTAAGAGCAATTAAAAATAAATCACTTTTTTTTGTTCATTTTCATTTTTGCATTTGTACAATAATGAGGCATCACACCTACCAATGCATTTCGCAAATAAAATTTTATGTTGTCCAAGATCATTGCAATTAATATTTCTAATATGACCAAAAGGATTGTCCTTTACAAAAGTGCCAACACCATATCCAAAACAATGAAGAGATTCTAAGTGAAGGAGAATAATACCTAGCAAATAATTGTGATCCCTAAAAAAAACATCAAAAGACTTTAGGAAAATGGCATTAAATTAAATAACTTATTAAATATTTTTTTTAAGGCTTATCATCTACAAGCAACATATTATCAGCAAGAATGCCATGATATTTTAAAAAGAAAATGTCGAAGTTTCTATGGAGAATAGGTAGCTTGTTAGGATTAGTAGATAAAAAATGAACATTTTGCATGCAACATTCTTGGTTAAAGGATAAATAGTAATTTTTATTTCACATTGGATTTTATCCAAATAATTATTGATGTTGTGACATTGATTTACAAATTGTATATACACAGTGAATTGCACTATACACTTTTCAAAGAATTATTTCAATCCAAGCTTAAGTACAAGGGTATGTGTGAAATCCCTAAATGAAAGTTGATCCTATTGAATTATGCGAGTGAGAGGGGCCACTATCATGCAATAATGTGCAATGAAACATTGATAAAAGTTGGCAAATTCAAAAAAACATTGAATATCATGAATAGAAGTTGGGGTAAACCAATTCACAATGGTTTGGACCTTATGAGGATCCATGCAAATGCCACTTTTCGAAATAATATACTTGAGGAATTCCATTTTAGTTTGACAAAATTCGCATTTCTCCAACTTAACATAGAGTCCAACTTTTTTAAGCGTGTTCAAAACAAATCAAATATGTCATTCACGTTCCTCCTTGTTCTTGGAAAAAATGAGGATGTCATTGATGTAACAAACCATGAAATCATCCAAGTCTTCATAGAAAACATCATTCATCAAATGTTGAAAGACGACATGGGCATTAGTAAGGCCAAAAGGCATCGTCACATATTCAAAATAACCATAATGGGTTTGAAAAACAATCTTCCATTCATCACCTTCCCAAATATGCACCAAATTATATGCACCACATAATCAATTATGGTGAAAACTTTAACATGATTTAATTGATCCAACAACCTTGATATTAATTAAAGGTAAAAGGTATTGGGTTTTTGATGGTGAGTCAATTTAGTCCATGATAATCAACACACATTTGTAAGGAACCTTCTTTCTTTTTGACAAACAAGATTTGAGTGCCAATTGGAGACTTGGAATGTCCAATAAAACCTTTCTCGAGATTTTTATCAATGTATTACCAAATCACTATTAGTTCATTTTGAGACAAGTTGTAAATGGGTTTGAATGGGGGTCATGCTCCTTTTCTCAAGGTCAACAACACAATCACATTGTTGATGCTTAAGCATTGTCAACATTCTTATTTTCAAAACCATCCTTGTATGCTTGGTTCCGCAGAAGATTCTCATGTTGCTTCACCTCAAGGTCTTGTGTCAGGATGATCAACTGAAATGATCAATCAAAACGATCGAGAATTCCAAATCATTCAACAATGGAGATTGATGTTCCAACAAAGGTGTAAATCACGTTAAAATTGTGCTTCAAGGTGAACTAACAATACCAACTTGGGTTCAAGCACTTGGGTAGTGATGGGAGTGCAATCTAGGGTTGACAAATTGACATGATGCATAGAAGTTGCATCCATCATCATGTTGGTGTTTGTCTACACACATCCAAATGGACGAACGCATTCAGATGTTGACCATTTTTTTTGGTGATCAAAATTTTTCAATAAGATCAATTTTAGCGATTAAAAGTGACAAAACATTTTCGGTTGTCTAATTTTCATGTCATTAAATTGGGCGATAAAAAAAATTTGGTTGCTACTTTTGGTCACTTTCGATTGACATAATTGGAAACCAACAATTTTTGATCTCAAAATCAAGTGACCAAATTGTTTTTCAGTTTGCTAAAAAAAACTTAGGATTTGCCCAAAAACATTTAGTTATCTAATCAACAATAGCCATAATTGAAAAAAAAATAAAATTGCCCAAAATATTTTGTCCTTGCTTGAAATTTTTAAGCAGTTTAGTTGTCAATTTTGGTCTTTAGACTAAACGACTAAATTTGATGATTGAATTTTTTGGGCATTGCTCGAAAACATTTTGATTGTCATTTTAAAAATGTCAATTGTCCAATGGACCATGGTTTAATCTCCATTGTTGATCTTGTAATTTATTTATTTTTTTTCCCAAAAAAAATTAATCGCTGTTCTAAAAAAAATTGGTTGTTGCCTAAAAACAACTCGGTCATTAATCAAAAAAATTTAGTCGCCACAGTTGTTTTGGTCACCACAATGTTTAAGGTGACCAAATCACATGATTTTTAGTCACTTGTAATTGTCTTTTAAATAGTTTAACATCAAAGTGACCAAGGTTTACCAAGGTCGATCGAAGTTGATCATATTTTGATGTGACACGGGGTTGTGTTTATGTCCAAATTAATGTGTCATGTTGTGATGGATGCCTAGATGCAAGGACAACCTTGGTGCAATCGAATGACTAGATGCACTAGGTTTAAAAACTTAGAAACCTTGAATGCATCCCATCAAACTTGTTAGGAAAATTAATTCATGGTTCCTTTGCCTAAGGTGGTGTTGTAAGATTACACCCCAATGATGTTATGTTTGAGTACTTTGGAGATGAGCAATAAACTCTTGATGTCATAAATGCCAATGCCATGGAGTTCATTCATATGATGCTCATGCATTACTTGTAATTAATTTGTATTTAATTCCTAGTTTAATTTTAATTCATTTTTAGTTAGTTCTAAGTTAGTTTCCAGTTAACTTTTAGCTCACTTTTAATTATCCTTTAATTCATTTGCAGTTCATTTCTAGTTAATTTTTAGTTAAGTCTCAGTTCAACCTTGATTCATTTCCAATTAACTTTTAGTTAATTCATAATTGATTTTTTGTTCATTTCTAGTTTAGTTTTACTTAATTCTTAGTTAACCATTAGTTCCCACATGGATGGACATGGGCCACACATAAGTGCACATGGGCCACATGTAAACTGGAAGTTCCTTGAGAAGTTTTTTTGAGCTAGGTACCCAATGAATATAAATAAAGGGAGAATCCCACATTATCTTTAATTTATTCAACACTAGTTTTGGGGACGTATCTTTGTCATGATTTTGTTCTATTGTTGTCATGTTATTCTAATAAAGTCTTTTTGCATTTAAATCATGCACAAATCATGTTTTTGTTTTTGATTTTCTTATTCCATGACTTGGATTTAGAATTTGGCTTGCTTTTGTTGACATGCTTTGAGAATTTTGTTGTTTAGTTCATTTTGTGCTTGTGACACATGAAGTGATTGATTTTCTTGTTGCATTTGTCTAATTGTAATAAGGACTTCTTCCATGGACATGATTGTCAAGGGCACAAAAATCCACAAGAATAAAGGTTAAAGGAGTAATCTAAGTTTAACTTTCAAACAAAGAACAAAACAAGATTATGTGATTTAAAAATAAAAACACAATAACTAAAAACAAAAACACAAGATGTGCAAAACCAACGTGGAAACAAATCTTTATTATGCTTACATATGTAAACATGAACATGAAAAGAATATGACAAGGCTATGGTGTAAGATTATGTTTAAGATTGGTGTTGAAAAATTGAAAAAATGAGGGGTCTTACTTTTATTTATATCCCTTTGAAGACCTAGTTTAAAGAAGCTTCCAAAAAGGCTTCTATGCATGCATCGAGTAAAGAAGCTTCTTGAAAACCTTCCTAATTGAAATCAATTATGAATTAACTGAAATTTAACTAAAACTTAATTGGGGTTTCATTAAGAGTGAATTTGGAGTTAATTGGAGTTATTTAGGACTTAACCAAAAATTAATCAAAAGTTAACTAAGATTTAATTAAGAGTTAACTAACACTTAACAAAAAGTTAATTCTTAAAAAATAAATATTGAGAACCTTCCTAACTAATAATCAACTATGAATTAATTAAAACTTAACTGAGATTTAACTAAAAGTCAATTAGAAGTTAATTAGAATTAATTAAGATTTAACCAAGAATTAATTTAAAAATAACTAGGAATTAATTTGGAGTTAATTAAAACTTAACTAGAAAATAACTAAAAGGTAATGAGAAATGAATTAAAACTTAAACTTAAAGTGAATTAAAAGTGAACTGGAATTGAACTTTGAGTCAAATGGAAATGAAATAAAACTTAATTTGAAGTTAACTAAGAGTGAACTAAAACTAAATTAAAAGTTAGGTACAAGTTTATTATAAGTCATGAATGATAATTCAAATGAATAATTCCATGGTATTAACATCTATGACATCACCTCCTTTCCTGGCAACAAGTTCCACCAAAAACAGACTTGGGCAACTTGTTCAGATATTGTTGATGAAATTCATGCACATTTTCCATAACATTTGATAGGTTTTTTATTGGTTCCCAAATGTGTTCATTCACATCATACCCATGCCAATGAACAAAATACTGGAGTTGATGATTAAAGACCTATGAATCCAAAATGTATTCCACTTCATATTCCTATTCACCATCGATTTCAATAGGTGGAAGGGGATCATGGATTTTTCTTGGAATGGTGGACATGTGGTAAGGTTCCAACAAGGAAACATGAAATATAGGATGGATTCTCATAGAACCTAGAAGCTTAAGTTGGAAAACCATGGCATTGATTTGTCTTCACAATGAAGAATGAACCTAACATTTAATGATCCAACTTTTCTAATGGGCTTATTGTTTTGATATATTGTCATTGAAGCCAAACCTGGTCTTCGACCTTGAAGTTGGGTTGTTCCTTTTGATGTTCATTAACATTTTCCTTGTATCGCTTTTGTGATTCTTCAGTGTTAGACACAAGTTGAACTCAAACATTTGTTAGCCACAAGGCTCAATTTTTCGTTGTTGGATTCATGACTTTGTGCACACCTTGAATGTCAAACTTGGGGTACAAACCATGATTCGCAAAAATAGGTGTTTGTTGGGTTGATGAATGCACTATGTTATTATATGCAAACTTTGCCATGGCCAAAAGTTATAACCAATTATCTTAATGACATTATGAAAAATTGCGTTTGCCAACACTAATAGAAATCAGCTAAAATGTAACAATTCCATTTATGACTACATGTGACTTGTAGTCGTTTGTGACTAGATTTGGGAATATTTGCAACTACAAGACCAACTTTCAATTATTTTGATCATTTTCACAATTATGATGTAACTATTAGAAATTTCATCCTATTGGTTGCATCCTAAAGGTATTTTACAATGACATAGGGGTGTATTTTAATGTATGTAATATATAATAATAATAATAATAATAATAATAATAATAATATGCATACATATGTATATTGTTCATATAATGAATCTCAAAATTAATATTTCACGTTTGAAAATTAGTAATTGAGTCTAAAAATAGAATTTTGAAGTTTTAAATCTAAATTTTAAAAAATTACTTGATTGGAAAGTTGAAATTTGAATTCCAAATTATTATTTTTGATTTTCAAAATTAATATTTCAACTCAGAAAATTATTAATTTAGTCCTAAAATGGAAATTTTAATTTTGAATATTATTATTTGAATCTGAAAATTGACATTTCAATTTTGAAATTTGTTATTTAACTTCAAAAGATTATTTGATCTAAAAGTTGATATTTGAATTCTGAATTATTATTTTGGAATCTTAAATTTATATTTTAATTCAAAAACTTATTGGTTGAGTTTCAAGGGTTTTTTCTATTAGTGTTATCGATAATAAATCACTTTTATAAATAATTATAAATGATTATGTTTATTAAGTCTAAGTGACACTAAATAATTATTGTTATAACATAGATTTGCATATTATATCATTTATATTCTTATATTAGAAGAAATTAATTAATTAAATTAATGTGACATTACTTTAAAATCATTGTATTTACTTCATATAATAATTAATTAGTATGTGCAAAATTATTTTCTAATTGAACATGATTATTCACACTCTTTAATTTATAACTTCAAACCTAAATTAAAAATTTGGAAAAATTATAGTGTAGTTAAAATAATTATTTTACTGATTTTAATTTCACGAAGTATTATATAATAATATTATCTTAAAAAAATTTGTGATTAATCATCTAGGATAAATATTTTATAATAATTTTACAGTAATTATGAAAATTAATGTTATGTTTAAGAAATTATTGTATTTATAGTTAATAATTATTAAGAGGAAAAAATTACTTGACCTATAATAATTTTTATAACAATAAATGTAAGTATATAGTAAATAATGTAATTAGTTGAATGATAATTTTAAAAAAATTCGTGTAAGAATTTACTTTCTAATAATAATTGTTAATTCATTACTTATAATTTTAAAATAAATATTTAAAATATGTAAAATTTAAATTTAATCATTATTAATTAAATGATTATCTAATTATCTAATACTTGAATTGTTTAAAAATCTAAAAATTAAGAAAATAAGGCATAAAAAAACTTTTGGAATTACAATTTAGTTTGTAAGGAAGTTGCAACTTCAAAACCTATTCCATATTGTTTGTTCTTCATTCCTATTTTGAACATTATATAAACAAGGGGGTGTGTGGCCATCCAATTTCACATTAAGAAACTTATGCACATGGGATGAGCTAATCAAAAGGTTCAACCCAAAACAAAAAAACAAATAAGGCACAATTCTAAAGTACTTACCTCCCCAACCTATTTATTTATTTAGTTAGGTAGTACCTAATTTGACTTACCCATCTAGGTCGGCCTATGTACGTACCTATATGAGTAGGTATTTAGCCTAGGAAAGTAGAACCTACCTACTTACTTTTTAACCTAGGTAGGTAGGTAGGTAGGTAAGGATTATAGACACCTATTTATGTACCTACCAACCTAATATTAATATTAAATTAAATTATTTTTATGCCATGTGGCATATTTACATTGGGCCACTTGTCATAATATAAGATCATCCAAGTATTTGAAATGAACGTCCTAGATTATTTCAAAATAATAATAATAATAATAATAATACTAATAATAATATTTTAAAATCAAATATTAAAACACATGGTAGCACATGATTTGCCCTCAATTGTGACCAAATAGTTGCATTTTAGTCGCATGTGACAATACGTATATAATGGAATCAAAGTATGAAATGTATTTGTTGACTTTTTCTTTCATACAATACCCTTTGTCATTTGTGACTAGTTTATCACATGTGACTTATCTTAGGCGACTAAAAGGATTTTAGTTGTAAAATGTTTCTTGCAATTAAAATTTAGTTGTAAAGAGTAGTTGAAAATACATTTTTTTCTTCTAGTGCAAAATCACTTACCATGTAACTAGAATTTAAAAAAAAAATCATATACAACTATTATGCAATTATCCATTGGGTATTACAACTATATGCAACTATCCCCTTAAAAATATGGTGTATTAATAAATAAATTGCCACATCGAAAAATTAGTTTGTTGCATTCTAGTTGTAAGTGAGTTGAAAATGGGTCTTCTATATAGTTATTTATACATATCGTATATATATATGTAATTAACCATGTTTGACTTTTTCAAAAGTTACATTGTAGTTGCATGTGCCAACTACTTTAAAACTATAATAAATGTGTCACTAATGTAACAACTATGTTGGAATTAATGTACAATGTAATACATGTGATCATGCCACGTGTCCACATTTCCACCACCCATTATGGGATACATTTCCAATTAGTTTTTGATTATGATTCCCATTGATATGATTAGTATGGCCATTAATGCGCCACTATTAAAATATTTTTGTTCAACTATGTTATGACTATAATACAATTACTTATAACTTAATAAGGATACATATTCATCAATTATTTATATTTTCATCATATGTGTTTCATTTTGAATGATTTAAAATGTTACGGGAGTGTTACTTCAAGTTCTAGGAATCATCTTTGAAGTGCAAAGGAAAATGATTAATGAAAAAATAACAAGAAGATATATAAATTTTCCAATTTACAACACACGTTTTTCTTTTTCTTTTTTCTCTTTGGACCCTTCCTACTTTCAAACCTCATAATTTAAAAAAAATTAATTCATCTTAAATGAATTAAAGTGTTATAGTAGCACCACCTAAAGTTTTACAAATCATCTTTGAACTTGAATAGTAACAAAGAAACATATAAGGAATTTTCATTACAAGAAAACACGGCTTTTTAAAGGCCAACTTGACCAAAATGTCCACATTGACCAAAGGGTATGTCCATTTTGACTAAAAGTTTGGGGCATGAAAAACACATGTTACATTTGACTATAACATTTGATTAAAATGACGTTTTTGACCAAGTGTCAAATCGAAGATTTAGTCAAAATGGACAAATGTCCATTAATATGGCCATGGCTTAGTCAAATTGGCCATATTGAATGGATAGGGTTTAATCAAATTAACCGTTATGATTTGACACTTAGTCAAATGAACCATATTCATTTGATGACAGTCTACTTGTTAAGTTTAAGCTACTTACCTAACCTAACATAACTAGTAGGTTAGGTTAGGCTTACACTACCTATCTAGCTTAACATAGGTTGATATGTTATTTGTTAAGCAATAACCTAATTGGTAGCCTAGCTAAGTAGCTTAGCTTAGATCTATTTGGTAAGTTACCTAAGATGTAATTTAAAACTATTAAGTAGCTTATAACTAGGTAGTGTAAGCCTTTTAGGTAGGTATCCTAGGTGACCTAAGCTTACTAGGTAAACTTATTAACCATGTAGGTAGCCTACTAACTTAAGCCTACTATAAGTATGTAATGTAAGCCTACTAAGTAAATAACATAGGCCACCTAGGTTTAGTAGGTAGGTAGCTTATCTTACTAGCTAGGTAAATAACTTAAGCCACCTAGGTAGTTTAACCTAGGTTATAGAGGTTTACTTGGTAACTATGTACATAGCATAAACCACCTATGCTTATAAGGTAAGTAGTTTAACCTAGGCCACTTAAGCTTACTAATTAAGTACGTATGTAACCTAGCTTAAACCACCTCTTCTTATAAAATAAGAAGCTTAACCTAGGCCACCTAAGTTAGGTTACATACCTACCTAGGTTACCTAGGTAGCTTAGGTTAGCCTAACCTAAGCCTATTAAGTAGATACATAACCTAACTTAGGCTACCTAGGTAAGTATATAGCCTAGGTATCTTGGGTAAGCTTAATTTAAGCTTAATAAGTAGGTACATAGCCTAATTTAGGCTATTTAGACCACCTATGCTTATTAGGTAGGTATGTAGTTAACCTAGGTTAGGATGTTAGGTATGTAGTTTAAGCCTAGACCTACTTAATAGGCTAGGCTACCTACTTAGTATGCCTAAGCTAGATTTATTAATTATAGGTTAATAAGTACCTACATAACCTACTAAATAACATAAGCGTAGGTAGGTATAAGCATAGTAGGTACCTATAAGGTTGAATAGATTATAACCTACATGTTACTTAAGTACATGCATTTATTAATAGATACTTCCTACCTACTTAGGTTAACCTACCTATAACCTACCTATTTATGTAAGTAGTGTAAAAAAATTCAAGTTCATTTAATGCAATATATTGAAAAAAAATTCATGGAAATTGATTGCAATATGTTGGTCCAAAATCATGTTCATTAGAATATGTTGTCCAAAAAAAATCACCTTATGGGGTGGTGGTGCAATGGTTAAGGATTTGATTCTTGAATGTGAAGGTCAAGAGTTCAAGTCCCCACACTTACAACCTAGGCTACCTTGGCTATTTAAGTGACTTAATTAGGTAGCCTAGGTTGTAAAACCTATTAGACCATTTAGCCTGGGCTACTTGGCCTAAGCTAGGGGGCTTGTTTTAGCCTAGGCCTAGGACAAAGGGTTGGTAGTTAAATAAATAAATGTTTTTTGGGCATTAATTATTAAGTTTATTAATTAGCTAGGTAGCTAGGGTAGGTTAGGTAGGGTAATTAATTAATTAATATTTTCATGTTAACTATAAATAAAATAATTTAAATAATATATATATTTCTGGTTGCTATCCAAATTATATTATTGTCACAATGTTTTAATAAAAAAAACCTAGTAAAAAAACCAACCAAAAAGACCCAATTAAAATGGTCGAGTCCAAATAAACTTGTCCAAAATGACATTTTGGTCAATTTGGACATGGGGGCAAAAAGACCATGGGGGGGTTTTTCTACTAAAATTATCAGTAAAAAAATTTGGGATTTCTTGTGATGTGTGGGTGTTTGGGAATTAGCCTTTGCAGCATTTGGTGGTTTTTTTTTGAGTTCTTAATCCCTCTACTCTTAGGGGCCACAATTTTTTCAATTCAATTCTATTTTTGACTATTTTTAGTGCACCAAACATGCTAATAGGAAGGATTCAAATTTTATTCACACATTAAAAACAATGGAGCCCTCCCCTTGGATCTAGCTTACTTTGAACATTTAAGTGTTATAATTGCAACTCAATTATAGTTAATGAACAATCAAAAGATTTAATTCATATGCTTTGTCTTTGAATCCCATGTTATAAATTATATAAAGAAGGTTTGTTTTCTTATGTTCTCACATTAAAATACATGTGCCATTTTTTGATGAGTTGAAAAAAACTTAACCCAAAATTTCAAAACATAAAATAAAAAACAAAATTTCATAACTATTCTTTAATGCATTTAATCTTGTGCTTTCTTACCTACTTACCTACCTATGTAAGTAAATAGGTCCTACTTTTCTACCTACCTATGTAGGTAGGTAGGTCTTAAGTAAATACATAGGTATGTAGTTTTTATGACCTACTAACCTACCTACCTATGCTTATGTACCACTTACTTAACTACTAAAAAAATATTTAGTATTTTTATTTTTTCCAAAATACAATTCATATTCCATGTAGCAATTTTCAATTGTACCACATGTCACAATCTCAGACCATCATTAACAATCATAATGGATGATGGAGATTAATATTTCGAAAAAAAAATTAATGTCCAAAAACCTTCATAATGCCATGTGTCAGATTTTAATAAATGGATGATAATTAATGACATCAACATGACATCATGGGCATAGTTATAATGGAATTGCATAGTAGTTGAAAATGAGTTGTTTTGACTAAGTTGCAATTGAGTTTTAATGAGTTGCACCATATATATGGTGAGTTACAATTCATGTAACTTGTCCGTTAGCACTCATAACGTATAAATATAGTGAGTTGTAAGTGTCTTTTGCAATTCAAAAATTGAGTTGCAAGGCCAATTGCAAAACACCCATTTTTTTCATAATGTGATATTGGTTGTGCACTATACATACTATTCCAAGACTTGATTGACCTATTTTGTTTGCCCATCTATTTGGGGGTGGAAAGTTAGTGACAACTTCACTTTCACACTTAAAAGCTCAAAGAATCATTTCCAGAACTTGGATGCAAATTGAAGCCCATGATTAGAAATGATATTTTCAGGAAGACCCTGATATCGAAAAACATGATCAAGGAATAACTTGGTTGTTCCTTCGTCATTTATTGTTTTGGTATATGGAATGAAATGAGCCATATTTGTCAAAAAATCTACCACCACCAAGATGGAGTCATAAGAATTAGAAGATGAAAGGTCTATGATGAAATCCATGGAAATTAAAGATCACGGGGATACATGGATTGATAATGGTTGAAGGAAACCATGAAGGTGATGATGAGAATTCTTTGCTTGAGCAAAAACATCATAAGAGCTAACAAATTCTTTCACATACTTCCAAAGCTATGGCCACCAATAATTTCAAGACATTAATTCCATGGTTTTGTTGAATCCAAAATGTTTTATAGCCAAAACATTGTGCTTAACCTGGATAACTTGAAATCATGTAGGGCCATTAGGACCATACAAAAGACCATCACAATAAAGTAAACCATCTTGAGCCAATGTCAAGAAGGTCCTTCAAATTTTCAAGAATTTGACAAAAAAGGGTTGTGTCATCAAGTGTTACCGATAACACCTGAAGTCAAAGATGTCCAGGCTTGATAATGACATCACATTGTTGTTCGTAGGTTGCATCTCCTTCCTTAAGCGTGAGGTACAAGTGATGGGATAACACATCAAGTTTCCTTTGTTGGTGCTAAGGCGATATGTGATGACAAACTAAAATTGAGACAAGGATAATGCCCATCAAGCTTAACATCGAAACAAAACATGAGTTGTCATGAAGTATTACAAGTTCTTAATTATGGTCCAAATACATAATGATTTCATGTTGAGTTCATTCAAGCAAATGATGACACTCCTCAAAAGCATCCATGATGGTTAGAAGTTCTTTATCATGAATCTCATAATTAATCTTTATAAGAAAAAATTTCTGAAAATGGAAATCAATATGATGAAGAAAATTGTACGTCTAGTTTTGGAAATAAACCACAAAATCATTTAAGTTCTCAAGAAAAACATTGTTTATTAGATGTTGGAAAATAGAAAGCATAGTAATAAAGCCAAATGGCATCACAACTGATTTAGAATGGCCGTAAAGGGTTTTGAATATCATTTTCCATTTGTTGCCTTCTTGAATGCGCACCAAGTTGTATGCTCCACGTAGATCAATTTTGGTGCAAACCTTGGCATGATTAGACTGGTCCAACAACCTTAAGATCAAGGGCAAAGGGTATTGATTCTTGATGGTGAGTCAATTTAGTTCACGATAATTAACACACATTCGCAAAGAACCATTTTTCTTTTCAACAAAGAGGGTAGGGGCATTGGTTGGAAACTTTAAATGTTGAATGAACCCTTCTTGAGCTTTTCATCGAAATATTCATGAAGTGTTGCAAGTTCATATTGTGACAAATTATAAATGGGTCTGAATGGAGGTTACACTCCTTCCATAAGATTAATGGTGTAGTTGTATGGTGATGCTTAGGCAAGGTGTTCACAATTTTCTTTTCAAACACATATTTGAATTCTTGGTACTAGGAACGAATTTCATGAGGACATAGCTTAACAGTTGGTGAAGGAAAAACATAAATCAATAATGCATCTCCTCTTGTGGGAGCCTTCATGAAGGCTTTTGTTCCAACAAACAAAGGCTTGGGCACTTAGGCCTTCTTGTACCATCTAGGTCTTCCTTTCTATTTCAAATTTTGCATGCTTTTAACAAAGGTTTCACATTCTAGGGCCTTGTGCTATGGTGTTTCAAAATGAAGACTCTTTGTATGGAAATCCATTCGTGGATTATGTAAAACAAGCCAAGATAATCCAATGATGACATGATTTCTTGGAGATGAAATGACATTGAAAACAACCTTGTTGGTGTGGAAACCAATGGTAACATTTAATGGTTTGGTTTCATGTGTGATTGGTTTTGATGAAAGGTTTTGACCATCATTGACCTCAATCGACATTCATGTGTTCTTTTCTACTAAAGACAACTTGTATTATCGCACCAGTTCCTTATCCATAAAACATGTTGATGTGCTAAAATCAAGAAATGCTTGGACCTCCATTGTCACAAGCTTATGACATTTGACAATGATTAGTACTAATAAACATGTACTGGGTTTGAAGATAGGCTGGGACCATTTTCATTAAATGATGCATCAAGGTCTAGCCTTGCAGTCCCTACTAAACATGCTTGTTTTTCGAATCTTTTGGTTGTGAATTGGTAATAGAAGTCACACGTGTTATATGTGGTCCATGCTTCTTTGGACATTCACGAACAACATAACCTAGTTCTCCACAATATAAACAAAGATTATTTGTATGTTGGCATTGTTTCTTTTGTTCCATGAAGGGCTTGAATCTTGTTTTATCAATTTGTATGGGGTTGTACTTTGGCAAGGTTGTTGAAGGCTGAATTGGCATTGTAGGTGAAAAATTCTTTTGTGTTATTGGTGGTGCAAAATTCTTTTGTGTTGTTGATGTGGGTTCATGGTGCCTCTCTTGTTGATGTTTAAAGAGCTTGTTATCACACCAAACAACTTGTGCAATCGCTTGATTTAATGTTGATGGGTTTGGCAATGTGAGACTTATCAAGTTCTTCACATCACCTTGTAACCCAAACTATAGCTAACTTATGAACATTCCTTCATCCCATGAAATATTGCGAACCAATTATTTGAATTTTGATGCATATATTGCAATTGAATGCGATCCTTGACAAAGAGATCATATTTGATTAACGCTCTAACAAAGGTGTGAACCAAGCAAGGGCCGTGCCTAGTAACAAGGTGTTAATGAGTCTAACTTGAGCTAGGCTAGTTGGATATCAATGAGGATGAAGTTGGATGACCAAATGCACTTGGTTGACAAAACCTCAAAACTTTGAACGTGTTCCATCAAATTTGTTAAGTAGGTTGATTCGTGGTTCCTTTGGTTGGGGTTTTGTTGCTGAAATGCATGCCAAAGAGGTCAAAGCTTGATTGGTTTATAAATTATTCACAAAGTGCTTGATTTTCCTATTCAATATTCCTAAGGATAACAAGGACTTCTTCCATGGATGTAGACATGATTATGAACACTGTGAAATATGACACCAATAAGAACAAGTAATTCACAACATTAATCAACAAGAAGTGGGTACTAATTCACGACTTCTTGAAAACTTTTCCTTTGAAAAAAACTTGGGTAATCCACATTCAACTCCAAAAGGAATTTAACTTTTAAATGATTTATAGATGTGGACCTAATGGAGTTTGTTCAAACTATCAAGGACATGAAAATGCACAAAAACAAATGCTAAAGGAGAGGTTTAAATCTAACTTTTAAACAAGGAATAAAATAAGATTATGTGATTCAAAAATAAGAACACAAGAATTAAGAACAAGAACATGAGATGTGCAAGTTCAGCTCAATAGAACGGATGTTTCCAAGACCGATGTAGAAGTGGATTTTTATTATGTTAACATATGCAAACATGAACATGAAAATAACATGACAAGACTATGGTGTAAGATCATGTTTAAGATTGGTGTTGTAAATATTGAAAAAATGAGGGGTCTTATTTTTATTTATACCCCTTTGGGGACCTAGTTCAAAGAAGCTTCCAAAAAGGCTTCTATGTGTGCATCGAATTAAAAAACTTTTTAAGAACCTTCTTAACTAAACTAAGAGTCAATTATGAGTTAACTAAAACTAAACTGGGACTTTATTAGGAATCAACTAAGAGTCAATTGGATTTAATTAGGACTTAATTAAGAGGTAACTAAAACTTTATTAAGAGTTAACTAAAAGTGAACTAAGAGTGAACTAGAAGTGAACTATGAATCAAGTGGAGGTGAACTAAAACTTAACAAAAAACTAACAAAATGAATTGAAACTAAATTAAAAATTAGGTACAAGTTTATTACAAGTCATGGATGATCATTCAAATGAATGAACTCCATGGCATTGACATCCATGATAGCATCCATATTTTCTTTTGACATAGACAAGATTATAGAGACACGTAAAACGTGACTTTAACAAAAAGTGGGTGATTCACAACCTTAGTCGCTATTCTAAGAAGTGGGTTGTTCACAACTTTTTGAATAATTTATCATAGTTTGAAGAAGAGGGGTAATCCACATACGTGAAATCGAAATTAAAAGAGCTAAAGGATTTGTTGATAGTTAGTTTTTTTATGTACTTTGTTTATTTTGAAAATGTATCACATATAACATTTAAATGATATAAATATATTATTTTTTACATTATGTTCATTTATTCATGAAATTATCAACCTATGAAGGTCCTTTTGCATATGCAAAGGACTTGTTGACATGTGCTAAAAAAAGTCATAAAATATGAACGTGCTTTTTGTTATTCAAACCTTCACCAAATGCTTTCAAATTTTATATGAGCTGTAATATACTTCACAAAAAGTGGGCCATGTGTCTAATCATTCCAAAATATTTTTACATGCTTGTATTGAAACCTTTTTACATGACTAGTTAAAATGGTTTCAAACATGCTTAATGACTAAAATAGTTCATAATTTATCATTATGACTAAAAGAAAAGTTGTACATTTGATTTTAATGTAGAGCATGATGTAAAAAAATTTATTATTGACTATGTTTTGGGTCATATTTGGCTTCAATTTTGATATTCAACCATTATTTAGCTTGAAAGTTATTTTTAAAAATGCATCATTAACCAATACAAGAAGGTCACATGTGCACTTTAATCCTTGAAAAGGACTTAGACCTTGCTACAAGTGATTCCTTTTATTGTGATTGCACCCACACTCAACTTCCAAAGAACCAAACTCTATTAATGACAAAAATAGATGTAGGCCTAATGGGAGTTTGTTCAAATTGTCTTGGGCACAAAAATTACCATAATAAACAATAAAAGATAGGTTTAAATCTAAATTCAAAACACAAAACACGTCCAAGACAAAAACACAAAGGTTAAAACTAAGAACATGAAGTGTGCAAGATTAAAGTACAAACAAATTTTTATTGTAATGAAGTAAGTAAACATAAATACAAAAAGAATATAATAAGGCTATAAAATATGATTGTACTTCAAATTGATGTTGAATAAACGAAAGGTAATGGAAAGTCCTACTTCTATTTATACCCCCTTTGAAGATCTAGTTCAAAGAAGTTTTCATAAAGGTTTCCAATGTGGCCATTGACCAAGGAAGCTTTTTGAGAGGCATGATATCTGCGAGTGAATGATGAATTAACCAAAATTTAATTAAAAGTGAACTAATAATTAACTATGAGTTAACTATGAGTCAATTAAGAGTGGACTAGAAATGATTTAAAAATGAACTATAAATGAACTATGAATTAATTAGAAATGAACTTGAAATTTAATAAAATGGAACTAGGAGTTAACTAGAATTATGAATGAACATTCATGTGAACAAATTCCATTCATCATGTGAAAGTGGTGTTCATGACACATATACCTACTTTAACAACTAACCAACATGCTTATAGGCTACCTACCTATATTTATTTAGTTATCTTAATAACCTCCTTACTTCCCTACCTACCTACATACCCACCCACCTATACCTATTTATTTACCCTATTTAGTTACATACTTATACCTACCTACGTACTTATTTACCTATCACCTACCTACCTCAACACACAACCTACTTTACCCTATTTTAAAGTACCTTACCGTACCCTACCTACTTACCTTGTTTTGTTCAATCACATATTAGATGTAGTTTGAATTTAAAAAATCATAATTTACATTTTTCAAATTTTTTTTTCAGAAATTCACTTTAGCATTTATAAAATATATTAATTTTATTGAATAGATTTTTGAATAAAATTCCACATTATGTTTTTATTTGCTTCATTTGCCCAAGATTTGAGACAAAAAAATTGTCAACTTTGGGATTTCTTAACAACTTCATATTTAAAAACATAAACAAAAAGTTATACAACCTTTACCAATAAAATGTGGTGTAGTTTGATGGCAAAGGCATTGTGCTGCTTCCATGAGGTCTTGGGTTCAAACTTGTATGATATTTGTATGTGGTCATGTATTCAATGTACATGTACCTTGTAGATGTATGGTTGTACATAAGGTATAAGTAGGTATGTACCTACCTACCTTTTGTAACATACAATGTCACATCACCTTCAAAAATGTGATATAATGATGACACGTGGCATAAATCTAATTGTAAATAACCATGACATGTGCCATAAATCAAACTTTAAATAATGATGATTCAAATTTGATTAGCGGTCAAATTGACAATTGGTCATTTTGATTAGTCAAAATGTCCCATGATCCCTTGGTAAAAAAGACACTACTAAAAAAGATTATGTTAAAATCAACTTGTCCAAAATGACACTTTGTTCAAATTGGACAAGGGGGTAAAAAGACCAAAGTGGGGGTCTTTTTGACTAATTAAAAAAATAAAATTGGCCATGATTTCTTGTAGTGCACAAACACACTTTGAGAACCTCACAACAAACTCCCATTGCGTTTGTTTTCTCTCCTTTATCTTTTTATCTTTCATGCACCCACATTTGCAAACATATTTGCACCAAAAGAAAAAACTCATGCTTACACAATAGCTAACACATTGTTTTTTCATGTGAAAATGATGAAGTGAAATGGGGGACCCAAACTAATTTTTGCATCAATTTTGACACAAAAATTAGTTTCACACCTTACTATTTCCTTTCATAGAATTTTGTCACCCTATTACATGTTTCATCCCTTGTTTAGTTGAAACTAAAGGTTCTCATCAACTAATAGGAGATAAGAAATAGTTGTTAACAAAAGATGTCTTTGCAAGAAGTGTATAAGCTATGCTTACATGCAACTTATTAAAAAATTTGGTTTTAACATTTGGAAGCAAAAAAACAAGGGTGAGATAAACCTATTTAATTTGACCATAGATCCAACATTCTTCACTATTTGATCTACCACATACAATGTCAACAATTTGATAAAATGAACATGATAGATTAGATTTAATGACAACATTTGAAAATTGAAGACCCCTAAACAAACCAACAATGTGAAGAAAATTGGAATAATCATCAACCTTTATACAAAAGCCTAGGGGGGACACTAATACAAAAAAAGTAGAAAATATGTGAGTAAAAATATAGGGTGCAATATGTTGGTTGTTGAGTAAAAATTATAAATTAATTAGTTAAAAATAAGGTACATTTTATTCAAATAACCATTTTAATTATAACATAAGGTATGTAATAATATGAAATAATGAATTATAATTAATATATGGTGGCTTTAATATGTATGTACTAAAATAATAATAATAATGAGGCGATTAAAAATAGGTTGGACAAATATCTAATACCCCCCTCAAAAATGGTCATTTGATGCACTAGATCCCAAACTTTACATTAAATGTCCCCCTGTGTACAAAAAACACCTTATGCACCAAATTTAAATTGAAAAAAACATTCAAAATAAAAATTAGAATAATTCAAATGTGTAAAAAATGCACCCAACAACCATAATCATGATTCAATCAATTTTTGAAATTTAGAATTAGATTAGAAAAGGAACTCCAATAGTAATCATATATTATTCCCATCATCTTTGGTCATAAGACAAATTTTAAAAATGAAGTTTTGTTTATAGACAATGAACTTTTAACAATTTTTGATTCCATTGACTTAGAAACATCTTAAGGGTCAGGTAGATGCAAGTGAAGGTGGCTCAAAAGTGATAAGAGTCCCAATCCCAAAAGTCCATATTTTAACACTAGAATGAAAAAAATAGTTAAAAACCAATTTTGAGTGCACCCATGTGGTGATTAATCAACTAATAAAGTCCATTGAAAAGCTACCCATCTAAACAATTCTTTAACATGCATGTTAAGGGGAAAAAAATATCAATTCAACAAAAAATGACCAAAACAAAAACTTAGGAAAATAATGTTCAAATTTGGTCATTCAAAAGTCCATGGTTTATTTGTTGATTAAAGTTTTTATTTTAATTTTTTTCAATCCATATATATTTTTCCATCATGTATCATATATTGAGTCCCTATAAAAAATATTGAGATGAAATCATAACAAAAAATGCATTTGAATCTGTTAATGCAAAACCTAAAACATAATTCATATGTTCACTTTAAAATATACTATATACTATATATTAGTGTATGTTTATTGAATTTGACCCCTTAATAAATAGTTTTATTCAATTTGGCAATTTTAATCCATAATTTTTTTTATTAAATTGATGATTTTACAATGCATTTTTGGCATTTGAATAGACTGCATTTTGCAAAAAATTTAGAAAGGGACAAAAAGTGAGCTACCTTAGCTTGCAAAATCCTTGTTGAATAGAGTTGTCACATTGAGAACACATTTATAACTTATGTATTACATGCAAATTTATACAATCTATTGATGGTAGGCCTAAAAAGGTGGGATCATTGTGGGGATGGACACAAAATGCACACTTCAATTCAATAATTAATGGCACCTCCAAGGCCAACTAATACCAATATCTTGTGTAAATATGATGTATTAAATATTTTAGTACATGGGTTAATTTCCCATTAATTAAATTATTTGTGAATTTTTTGATAAACACCTAAAGTTCTAGACACATTAACCATAAAACATCAACATTGCACAAATCAATTACAACTTCAACCAAACAAGAATGCCTTATTTTTTTTCATTAACAAAAGGAGGTCCTTCAAGTAAATCTCAACTTTCTTAAATCTTGGGTAGTTTTCAAATGATGTTTTCTTTCAATATGTTTAGGTACTATTATTTTTGTTTGTTTTCACAATCATTTAAGATTGTAGGATCATACCTTAGAGCACTAGGTCCAAGTTCGCCAACCCTTGCTTGTAGAAGTCCAGGTTGTGAAGGAGCTATGTGTGTATTTGATGTGAGGAGTCCCTAAAATGGTGAGTGATGAAAATCACTTCACCATGTCATTGCCCCACCAAAATGTGCTAAAAATGTTTACTTTTTTTGTTGAATATAAAAAATTAGCTGAAGAATTGAGTTTTTGAAAATTAATCAATTATTTGGTAGTGGAACTAGCCTAAGTACTATGGTATGCTTCAAATGTCTAAATTGTTTTGTGAAAATTGACATTTTTAGTTATATCTAGTGGAAACAATGTATCCCAACATTTTGGCATGCCAAATTTGGCACCACTCTCACCATCTTTCAAGCATTTTATTAGAAAAATAAGGACCTCATTTGGAGCAAAAACCTCCCTTAAAATTAGATCAACAATTAGGGTGAACACACACTTCACTAAACATGAAAATCATATAATCCATAAGGTTTTCCCTTGACAATTACACTTAACCATATTTAGTTGAAGGCTAACTTACCAATCATAATCAAAGTTCCCCTCCTAGTTATAGGCAAGTGTACACCCTTTGCATGTCAAAGAATAGATTGTAAAATCATGTATGTAATGTCGTGGTTAGTATGAAGCCCCACTAAAATTATATGGACTTCAACTTGTTGAGTTGCGAAAGTATACACTATGTGCCCACATGTTATGCAATGGAATATTTTGAATGAATTTAGTCATTAACCTAGGTTGAATAATAGTAAAGACTATTGGATTGAAATGTTTGGCTCCTTGAGTATATAGATTTGGTTGGACGATTGAATTCATCAGCTTAATCCAAAACCATGTTGTTGACACCTTGACAATGTTCTTGTCATTGCGGTGTTGATGGAAATTGTGACATTGTGAATAAGAGCAAAGGAGTTAACATAACTCTTAGAGATGTGCCTTTTTGATTGGCATATTAAGTAAACAATGGCACATTTCCACAAGTTATTCAAAATTCCCAAATGCCATATGGATGTCACATGACTACAATGTTAACTATGATGTGGATGCCACCTAGTCTTCATGCTCATGTTTTAGGCTTGTGACTTATGTTGCTTTTGCCTTTGTAAAGAAGCTTTTGTAAAGAAAGGTGAGACAATGGAAATCTCAGATGTTGATTAGAGAATGATTCACATTACTAGCTAATTGCATGTTTTTGCTACAATGGTCACATTGAACTTGGGCCACATGAAGTGAATTATCAATAAACTTAATGAAGGAAGCAGACTTAGGTTCAACACCAACCTAACTAGTTCCAGTTTCCAACCTTTTTCCCCCCTTCAATGGAGATCCTACAGCTTGATGCAACCAAATCTAAACACACTTGTCAAAATAAGTTTCTCTTCTTTAATGGCATGTCATGCATGACAACCTTCATATGAACAATAATAACAAGTGATATATGATATCCATCGTATGAACAATAATAGCAAGTGATGCACCCTTAAGCTCACCAAATGATATGGTTATATTTCTATAATATATGATTTACACTGAAAATTCACAAATTATGGGCACATTTAATTGCATCTTTAGGTGAGTTTTCAAGATATGTTAGATTCACTAAAGGTTTCAACTCTAAACCTTACTCTTTCAAAGCCAAAATTTCAACTTGTGACATAGTTCTGAGTGAGCAAACTTTTGAGTGGTCAAATTTATCTATAGATTGTGTCAACTCCAGCAAACAGGTTTTGTCATCAACAGTTCATCTTCAAAGTTCAGAATTTGAAAAAATAAGCACTTCCCCAATGAGAATGCAGACCTTTTCATTCGCTTTTGTAAGATCCCTTTGAAAGATTGTACTTTTCATGTTGCTGATCAATTCTATACAAAGTTTCATATATTTACTTTCCAATCTCAAGAGGAGCAAACCGAAATGGTATTTACCCAGTAGTCAACAAAACCATTCTGTGCATTATAGTGTTGGTATAATTATTTCTTCAAACTACAAATCATATCCCAACTTTTTCCCACTTGGAAAAACTCAATCACCTTAATGGGTTTTGCAATACACCTTCCTGCTTTGATCAGAACGCTTCACTCCGTATTTCTTGAGCATCTCATGTTTTTTATAGCTTCACAAAGTCCTTAACAAATGATGGTCTCATCATCACTTACTTCAAGAGTCAATTTCAAAGGGAGAAATCTCAATACATAAGAGACTTTGCACACATGATTGAGTGGCCATGACTGACTCTTTACTGATGTGATTTGTAAAATAAGGTCAAAAGAGATCAGTTGTTAACATAGTGTTTTGAAAATTATCTGGGCTTTTGTAAGGTTTCATGAATATTGAAAAGTGACACATTTTCCAGATTTCTTAAGACTCCACATCTTACCACTCAAGTGGTTGTGGCTTAGAGTGGAAAATGCCCACATCACCAAGTTGCTGCTTCCAGCTAGATTTTGCCCATAAATTGCTTGCAACAATAGAATTTCAAAAGCCCCCCTAGTGTCAACACTCTTCATAGAACATCCTTATTGCTAAGTGCGCTTTGCACCACAATCTTCAGCCATCCATCCCCTCAATTTACAAAATGCTGGCAATAATGTGCTGGTGCTGCTGGTGCATTTGTCACATGACCTAATTCATCCCTACTAACATAATCAGCCACGTTGGGCATCATCTGATTTGCTGCTAAATTCCGGAGAGGAGGTGAAATGGGCAGATTAAAGGCCGCCGAGTAAGGTTTCGAATTTACATGTACAAGAAAGACCATGGAGTCTGTCATCTAAAATTGCTGTTTGGGTCAGGTTTAACAATACACAGTAGTACGAGGGTGCCGCTGGGGAACCTCATAGAAATTGACCTGTGTAGTAGTAGTAGTAGGCTGCCGTGAGCGATTGGGAGCTTCAACAGTCTCCCAGGCCAGTTTTGGCATGTTCTTATCCTGCACTGGTGCGAATTTCTGCATACACAAAATTTATGATAATCAATTACCTTCAAGTCCTGAACACAAACTCAGCTTTAGGAAAAATGGAGGACATGTTACAGTGAACTAGGTGATGGACTCAACATAATTAGCAGGGTAAGGCCATTTCATGACATTAATCTCTGGGTTGGCAGATTCAAAGATTTAAAGAAAAATTCATGTTCAACAGATACATTGGGGTCACTATTATGAATGTATGAACATCGCTAGAAGATTATGTCATATGATGTGGTCAAGAAAATGGTATAATCTGCCCTGCCCTAGATCTTAGTAAAGTTGGCAACAAGGGGGAGTATCATTTCTCTCTTACTCACCTCCATTTTATCGATGAGCTCTTTTGGTGTAGGCGCAGACACAAGAATGAGGCGTGCTGCATCACTCAAGAAACCTTCTTCCACAGCTTTGTCAAAGAGCGTCAGGAGTGGGTCATAATAGCCATTTACATTTAGAAGCCCAACCTGCATTACAAACCCATTTCAAATCCACAAAGTTGCAGAACATCACGAACCAGCTTGAATCCAAGTTTTCCAGCATGTTGAAACTCCATTATAGTCATACAACAAAAAAAGAACCAATCAAGAGTTCTTCACTTGTGACTGAAAAAAAGAAATAAGTTGAAACTTACAAGCCCTGGGGTACTACAAACACTGGGGGTGCTACAACGATTGAAAGAAATTGCTGTTCAAGAATTCTACTCAAGAAAAAATTCTGTAAATCATGTGGTGCAAAATTAATTCTGCAGAGTTGATGCAAATCAAACTGCAATGTGAAGAATTGGTTCACAATTGTCATTGGTGTAAAGCAGTGCAAGAAAGAATGACTGGAGACTTACAGGCTTAGCATGAATGCGCAGTTGTGACCATGTGATAATCTCCATTAATTCCTCCAATGTTCCATATCCACCTGCATGAGAAAATTCACCTACAGACGATATTCAAACCCTGATTTCCAGCTGATGAGAATTGTGTTCGAAGAGCCGGGACTAGAGCTGAATGCCCAATTTCTCCAAATTGAGGCAAATTATCACTGCAGCCAGATTGCAGTTGTTGACGTGGTAGAAGAAGAAGAAGAAACTCAGGGGATGTTAAGAAGTACATGCCTGGAAGAGCAATGAATGCATCAGCCAGCCGAGCCATCTCTGCCTTGCGTTGGTGCATGTCATCCACAGGAATCAATTCTCCAATTGTCTGCCCACAGAGCTGTGCAACCACAATTTGCAGGTATCAAGCTTCCAGCAAATATCTCAAGCACAACCTTTCCTCAAGCTTTGACTCAAGCTTTCCTAAGGCATTCCTCAAGCAAGCTTTCCTCAGTTGTGGAGATTAGCAGATCACTGAATTGGCCTAGAAGCAAGACTTGCAGTGAACAGTAGATGTCCTAGAATACTTTGGAGAGGTGGGATATAAGAATTGCTGCTGCAGCTTGCAGACTTACCTCATGTCCCATAAGAGCTCTTGGAATCACACTGCACCACCCATGAACCCACAAAAGCACCACAAAGCAGTTCTTTTAGGCTCCGCATTAATCTATCCATCAAACTTCTCTCGATGCAGGTGATCAGACTCGTGCAGCTCGCATGAGCTTCTTCATGACCAGCACCTCGACTGTACATTCATTCTTCTATTCCTTTCAGGCAGCCAGGGTGGGAATAATTCTACAACATACGCAACACAACTACTAGACTCTGCGATTTTGCATTTGCAATTAAACAAAAGGATTCTCTTGCTTGCTCCGAGCATTTTGCATCCAAGAGCACTTGCTGTCAAAGCATTTTGCTGAGCTTTGGTTTCTGGCTAGCTAGCTAGGTTGAAGCGGCGGAGAGACTGACGCAACGGTACGTACCCAGTGACTTTGCCGCCGCCAGTATGTACAGTTCCAGCGATCTTGCCCATCAGTCCTATGCTGCCACCCCCGTAAACCAAACCCACCTTCCGCTGCACCTGTAGAGAGAGAGAGTCACACACACACACACACACAACAACAATAACAACATGAGTTCGATCGGCAAAGGTGGTTAGAAAGCTGTTTCTATGGAGTTCCATCATCGCTCCTGCATCAGGCCCGCTTAAACGGGCTGTGCTGCATGTCTAGGCGTGGCCAGACTGATCCTGTTGTTACAACATCAACACAAGCTGCTGGCTTTCTACAAATCTAGAGCTCGGGAGGTATCCGTATATGTATGTATGTATGTATGCATATACGTGCATTCATTCTTCAGAGAAGAATTCTCAGAGCATGAAGTCGATAAGAAGAAGCCCATACACAACAATGTGTGTCGGAATCACATTGTAGACAAGAGTCTAGTACTCTCCAGCATGCTGCAGCTGCTACCACTTCGGTATCGGGAGCTACTGTATTGTCCGCTGCAGCTGATGCGCAAGGAACCAGGTGCTACCAGCTGAAAAGGCTAGTTCATTCACAAAGAGAAGCAAAAAACACAACAGAACACGCAATTAAAACAAAAGCTCTCATGTCTGAATGAGGTACAAGCAGCTTTTGCAACTACTGCAGTGTTAAGCTGTATGAAGAAGGGCATGGGTGCTTACAAGCTCAGTTCCGAGCTCCCTAGCGACTTCAAGGTACACGGTCTTGTTCCCGCTACTACTCCCACAGAACACACAGATACGCTTGAAGCCAGAATCACCAACACTAGTAGTAGTTGTAGTAGCAGCAGCCGCACAGCCCTGCAACTTCTTCATGTCGAACTGTGCAGCAGCAGCTTCCATAACCTCAAACTCGATCGAGTGAAAAGTCCGAAGTCCCCTTGTAATATTTGCTCTGTCTGTCTGTCTGTCTGTCTGTCTCACACACACACACACACACACACACACACCACCGGCTCCAGTATAATATAATAATAATAAAACTACTCTTTCTCCGTGTGCTCAGCTTTATTGTTTTCCCGCACAATTGTCTCACAGTCTTGACTTCGACAAAAATTTCACTTCTCTTCAATTAACGAAAGAGTGAGTGGATAATGAATTAAGGAGCTCAAACGAGAGAGAAAGAGTCGACAAATTTCTTTTCTTTTCTCAAAGAAAGAGGTCCAATTGTTGTGTTTTCTTCAGCTTCTTCATGCCCGAACAGTGTACCCAACTTCCAAAGTCTACGAGAGTTTGCAGTTTGAAGTTTGCACCCCAAGTTTCAATCCTCCGACTTCCTACCTATTTGCTCCAAATCTCTGCTCACTCTCTTTCTCTTTCCCTCTCTCTCTCACTCGCGCTCTCTCCCTATCTCGCACACACGAAGTAAGCAAGCAAGCAAACAAAAATATGTATAAAAATGCAAACGCGTGCACACTACACGAGCGCCGCATGAGAGTGCAAAAATAGGACTTAAATAGGTAGAGAGACCCCCCCCCCCCCCCCCCCCCCCCCCCCCACAAAAAAAAAAAAAAAAAAAAACAAAAA